>ERZ773010.255-NODE-255-length-40294-cov-12.426228_pt1 | contig 40294 bp, 50 predicted proteins | sample MGYA00580842_ERZ773010 | MGnify/ENA primary metagenome ERZ773010 (study PRJEB29015, sample SAMEA2737982) | human oral metagenome | biome: human oral; feature: human-associated habitat; material: dental | place: China | collected 2107 ... | reverse complement strand
GGCCTCTCGCGCTCAGGGCGGCCTCGGCGGTCTTGGCTCCAAGGCGCGTTCTGCGATGCGCCGCTCAAAGCAGTCGACTCCCGGCAAGGAACTGGTGCTGCACAACCCGACAGCGCGCGGACAGGCCGCTTTCGAGAGGCTCAAGCGAAAGCAGCGTCGGGCGAACAGCGGGTTCAAGCAGGGGCGGCCGGGTACGACGATGCGGCCTAGGCGCAGTTCCCGACAGCGCGGCTGACCGTCAAAATGCTTTCCAATACTGCGACCCCCCAGTATTACGAGGCTTTCCGACGCCGGGTACTATCGGGCGAGATTCCGGTCTGCCACGAGATAGAGATGGAGATGAACCGTATCGATCGCCTGGTGGATGATCGTAGGTACTACTACGATGATCAGGCGATCGACGGGTTCATCCGTTTCTGCGAGAGGGAGATGACGCTCACCGATGGCGAGCAGCTTCACCTCCTCGACACCTTCAAGCTCTGGGCGGAGCAGGTCCTCGGATGGTGGTACTTCGAGGACCGTTCGGTCTACGTTCCGGGTGAACGAGGCGAGTCCGGGCACTTCGAGCGCAAGCGTGTTCGGCGACGTCTGGTGAACAAGCAGTACCTGATCGTGGGTCGCGGTGCGGCGAAGAGTCTCTACATGACACTCTTCCAGGCCTACTTCCTCACGATCGATACGAGTACGACGCACCAGATCACGACCGCGCCTACGATGAAGCTCGCGGAAGAGGTCATGTCCCCGTTCGCGACAGCCATCTCGCGCCATCCGGGACCGCTGTTCTCATTCCTCACCCAGGGCTCTCTCCAGAACACGTCACCGACGGCGAAGGCCAATCGCCCGCAGCTGTCGCCGACCAAGAAGGGCATCGAGAACTTCCTGACGAACTCCGTGCTCGAGATCCGTCCGATGACGATCAACAAGCTCCAGTCGCTCCGGACCAAGATCAACACGGTTGATGAGTGGCTGTCCGGAGACATCCGTGAGGACGTCATCGGAGCGATCGAGCAGGGGGCGTCCAAGGTCGACGACTACCTGATCCTGGCGGTGTCGTCAGAGGGTCTGGTTCGAAACGGCGCCGGGGATAACATCAAGCTGGAGCTTCTGAAGATTCTCCGGGGAGAGTATCAGGACCCCCACACGAGCATCTTCTACTACCGCCTTGACGATGTCAAGGAGGTGGGCGATCCGTCGACCTGGCGGAAGGCTCAGCCGAACCTCGGATACACCGTCTCCTACGAGACGTACCAGCGGGACGTGGAGCGCGCGGAGAACGTGCCGCACGCTCGTAACGACATCCTCGCCAAGCGGTTCGGTATTCCCATGGAGGGGTACACGTACTACTTCACCTATGAGGAGACGCTCCCGCACCGCAAGCGCGATTTCTGGGAGATGGGTTGCGCCATGGGTCTGGACCTCTCACAGGGCGACGACTTCTGTGCGTTCACGTTCCTGTTTCCCCTGGGCGATCAACAGTACGGCGTCAAGACGCGGTGCTATATCTCGGAGCGCACCATGCTTCGTCTGCCTGGCGCGACTCGGCAGAAATACGAGGAGTTTCTGGGTGAGACCTCTCTTCGGGTGCTCGATGGAAGCGTGCTCGATCTTATGGCCGTTTTCGACGACCTCGAGGAGTACATCCAGGAGCACGCCTACGATGTGCGCTGCATAGGGTTCGACCCGTACAACGCCCGCGAGTTCGTGGAGCGGTGGACGAACGAGAACGGACCCTTCGGCGTCGAGAAGGTTATTCAGGGCGCGAAGACTGAGTCGGTCCCGCTGGGCGAGATCAAGGCCATGGCGCAGGATCGTCGGCTGCTCTTCGATCAGTCGATGATGCAGTTCACCATGGGAAACGCCATCACGCTCGAGGACACCAACGGCAACCGCAAGCTGCTCAAGGCTCGGCACGAGAACAAGATCGACTCGGTCGCAGCGCTTATGGACGCGTGGGTGGCCTACAAGCTGAACAAGGAGATGTTCGATTGACTAGTCTACTCGATCGACTTCGCCACGCGTACAACGCGTTCTCGGGGAACGAGCACGCTCGCAACTGGTCGGTAGGGGCTGGCTACACCGCCAGGCAGGACCGCCCGTTTCTCTCACTCGCGACCGACCGATCCATCATATCGACGATCTACAACATGATCGCCATCGATGTCGCGGCCACGCCCATTCGGCACGTTCGCGTCGGAAAGAACGGACGGTACGAGAGCGAGATCGACTCTGGCCTGAACGAGTGCCTCACCTATGCGTCCAATGTTGACCAGGTGGGGCGCACCTTTATCCAGGACCTGGTCCTGTCCCTGCTGGAGGACGATGCGGCGGCCATCGTTCCGGTGGACACCACGCTCGATCCGGCCAAGTCCGACACGTACGATATTCGATCAATGCGCGTCGGATCAGTCACGGAGTGGTTTCCCAAGCACGTCAAGGTTAAGCTCTACAACGAGAAGGTCGGCCGGCGCGAGGAGATTATTCTTCCGAAGGCGCAGGTCGCCATTGTCGAGAATCCTCTCCAAGAGGTGACTACCAAGAACAACTCGACGCTGTCCCGTCTGGCCCGCAAGCTCTCGATGCTCGACAAGGCGGACGAGCAGTCCTTCTCGGGGAAGCTCGACATCATCATCCAGCTGCCGTACACCATCAAGACTGAGGCGATGCAGAAGCGCGCGGAGAACCGCCGCAAGGACATCGAGAATCAGCTCGAGGGCAGCAAGTACGGTATCGCCTACACCGATGGCACGGAGAAGATCACGCAGCTCAACCGAGCGGCGGAGAACAACCTGCTCGAGCAGGTGAAGTACCTGACCACGCAGGTCTATGCGCGGTTGGGCATTACCGAGGCCGTTGTCAACGGCACGGCAACCGAAGAGGTTCAGACGCAGTACTGGAGCCGAACGGTCGAGCCGATTCTGGGCGCAATCACGAACGCCATGACCACGAAGTTCCTGACTAAGACAGCACGCACTCGGGGGCATCGCGTTCAGTATCTTCGTGATCCGTTCCGATCGACCGCTCCGTCGAAGCTGGTCGAGTCTCTGAACACGCTTCTACAGGCGGAGGTCATCACCTCCAACGAAGCACGCTCATTCCTCTCTCTGCCGCCCTCGTACGACGAGCAGGCGGACAAGCTTCAGAACGCCAACATCAATCCGGTTGGGGATCAGAACGAGGGCGAGGAAGACGAGTACTCCGACGAAGACGATTCCTACTACGATGAAGGAGAGGAATGAGTCGATTCGATTTCAGCGGATGGGCGACTAAGAACGACATCACATGCTCCGACGGGCGTGTGATTCGGGCGAACGCGTTCATCGACAACGACGGCGCGCAGGTGCCGTTGGTCTGGCAGCACGGCCACTCTGCTCCGGACAACGTTCTCGGGCACGCACTGCTCGAGAACCGTCAAAATGGTGTGTACGCGTACTGCACGTTCAACAAGAGCGAGGCGGCGACACGCGCCAAAGAGCTTGTCCGGCACGGGGATGTCAACTCGATGTCCATCTACGCCAACAGGCTGTCCCAGAAGGGCCCGTCGGTCACCCACGGCAATATTGTCGAGGTGTCCCTGGTTCTGTCAGGGGCGAACCCCGGAGCGCTTATCGAGAACGTGGCGCTTCAGCACTCGGACGGGTCCTACACCGAGGACGAGACCGAGGCAGTCATTTACAGCGGTCTGACTCTGAAGCACTCGGAGGAGGATCTCGACGATGAGGAAGACATGGACGAAGACGAGATGACCGTCGGCGAGGCCATCGACTCGATGACCGACGCGCAGCGTGAAGCGATGTACGCCGTTATCGGAGAGGTCCTTGAGGACGCCGAGGCTGAGGCCGACGACGAGTACGACGACGAGTACGACGACGAGTACGACGACGCCGAGCACATGGACGGGAGTGATCACCTGGTGCACAGCAATGTGTTTGAGGGCGGCTACGACGAAGGTCCGACCCTGTCGCACGCCGAGATGGAGGCGATCGTCGAGGACGCCAAGATGCCGGGCATGACCCTGCGTTCGGCGGCTCTCGCGCACGCTCAGGCCTACGGAATCAAGGATCCCTCGATCCTGTTCCCCGACGCCACGAACGTCGACAAGGAGCCGCAGCGGATCGGCCGAGAGCAGACCTCGGTCCAGATCATCCTGAACGGCTGCAAGCACAGCCCCTTCTCCAGGGTCAAGACCCAGTGGAGCGACCTGACGCCGGATGCGCTCCGGGCCAAGGGTTACGTCAAGGCGAGCATGAAGACCGATGTGGTCTACGAGATCGCCAACCGCAAGACCCTTCCGACCACCATCTATGTCCGTACCAAGATGGACCGGGACGACATCCTGGACATCACGGACTTCGATGTGGTCAACTGGATCAAGCAGAACCTGCGCACCTCCCTGGACGAGGAGCTCGCTCGTGCGATCCTTATCGGCGACGGTCGCGCCGCTTCGGCTCCCGAGAAGATCAAGGCCGAGAACATCCGCCCGATCATCCATGACGATGACCTGTTCGCGCACAAGGTCACCCTGCCCAAGGACGTCACCGCCGATGCGATTGTGGACACGGTCCGCTCTGCCCGGAAGAACTACAAGGGGAGCGGTTCTCCGACGCTCTTCACGACGAACGCCTTCGTCTGCAAGATGCTCGAGCTCAAGGACAAGAACGGCCGCTACATCTACGAGACTGTGGACAAGGTCGCGAGCGCTCTGAATGTCAAGAGCATCGTCGAGTGCGACGTCCTTGACGGCGCCAAGGACGAGAACTACATCTACCACGGGGCCATTGTCAACCTCGCCGACTACACCATCGGCGCCGACAAGGGCGGAGAGGTCAACTTCTTCACCAACTTCGACATCGACTTCAACCAGGAGAAGTACTTGTACGAGACCCGCGTCAGCGGCGCGCTGGTCAAGTACAAGTCTGCCCTGGTTCTGCGCGAGGCGCTGAAGTAAGCCGTGGCGAGGTTCTACGGCGCGATCGGTGTCGGTGTTCCGAAGGAGGTGTCGCCCGGCGTCTGGGAGGACCAGATCGTCGAGCGGTACTACTTCGGGAACATCACCCGGATCTATCGCAACATGGAGGGCGGTTCGAAGGTCCTGGAGGACTTCAGGGTCAACAACCAGATCTCCATTGTAGCAGACGCGTTTCTGGACGAGAACCTCGCAGGCATCAGGTACGTGACGTGGATGAGGACGCGCTGGACGGTGGGGTCCATCGAGGTGGCGCGTCCTCGTCTCGTGCTCGAGCTGGGGAAGGTCTACAATGGGCCGACGCCTTGATCTGCACAAGATGCTGACGAAAGCGCTGGGTTCCGACCACGTCTACTACCAACCTCCGGCGACAGTCAAAATGGTGTACCCGTGCATAGTGTACGGACGCTCGGACGAGTACGCCAGGCACGCCGACAACATAAAGTACCTCAAGGCCACGGGGTACCAGGTGACGGTCATCGATCGGAACCCGGACAGCGATATTCCGGATCGGGTTGGGGAACTCCCCCTCTCGCGCCGGTCTTCGCACTTCGTGGCCGACGGCCTGCACCATGACGTATTCACCATCTATCTCAGCTAGGAGACACTATGGCTGCTCTTACGTGGGACGAGACGGGCAAGCACTTCTATGACACGGGTCTGGACCGTGGCGTGCTGTACGTCTGGGATCCCGCCGCGACCAAGTACGCCAAGGGCGTGGCCTGGTCGGGCCTGACCAAGGTCACGGACAAGCCTACCGGCGCGGAGATCACCAAACTCTACGCCGACAACATCCCGTACCTGTCGATGATCTCGGCGGAGGAGTTCGAGGCCACTATCGAGGCCTACACCTTCCCCGACGAGTTCTTCGCGTGCGACGGTGTTGTCGACCAGAAGGGCGTCCGCATGGGTCAGCAGGCCCGCAGGTCGTTCTGCCTGTCCTACCGCACCATTCGCGGCAATGACACGGATGGAAACGCCCACGGCGAGACCATTCACCTCCTCTACGGCCTGCTCGCCTCTCCGTCGGAGAAGGCGCGGGAGACCGTCAACTCCAGCCCGACGGCCACGACCTTCTCCTGGTCGTGCAAGTCCACGCCGATCCCGGCGACCGACCTCAAGCCGGTCTCCTCGCTGGAGGTCTCGTCGGACTCTGTCAAGCCCAAGGCGTTCAAGGCGCTCAAGGACAAGCTCTGGGGCTCTGGCTCGGACGAGCCGACCCTCCTTCTCCCGGACGAGGTCACCGCGCTGGTCGCGACTAACTCGACCCCGTGAAATCGTCCCCCCGCGGCAGGTGATGTGGCCTCCCTGCCGCGGGGGGATACCCAAAGGACACACAATGCTCACGCTTAAGATAGAGAGCGGCGAGTTCTTCGACGAGGAGCGAGAGGTTTTCGTCGCTCCTGTTCAAGGGACTCTTCGGCTCGAGCACTCTCTTCTCTCCCTGTCAAAATGGGAGTCGAAGTGGGAGAAGCCCTTCCTCACCAAGGACCAGAAGTCCGAGGAGGAGACGCTCGACTACATCCGCTGCATGACTGTTGGCCGCGCGGATGAGCGTCTGTACGAGTATCTCGGTGCGGATGCGGTGACTGCGGTTCAGCTGTACATCAACAAGCCGATGACCGCGACCACTTTTCAGGGCGATCGGCGAGATGGCGGCTCGAACGAGATCGTAACGTCGGAGCTCATCTACTACTGGATGGTTGCTGCGGGAATACCGTTCGAGTGCGAGCGCTGGCACCTGAATCGGCTCTTCACCCTGATTCGTATCGCTGGCATCAAGGCAAATCCTGACAACAAGCGTTCTGCTGCGGATGTAGCGAACGAGTATCGTCGAATCAACGAGGCTCGCCGGAAGGCGATGAACACGAGGGGATGACGTGGAGGTAAACGAGTATGCCGCCAGTCAGATGCGCTACTGGTGCCGCACCAATGACTTCGGCGGGGTGGGATACAGTCAGCCCGGACGGCACGAGGCGTTCGACAACTCCAACTGGCTCGGATGGCTCACAGGCCCCGGACAGATGGATTGCAGTGCTGGGGTCGCCGACGCGTACAATATTGCGTTCCACAACTGCGGCGAGCCCTATGCCTATTTCCCTAGGTCTACCTGGACAGGCTCGCTTGTAGCCGACTCGGAGGCCCGGGGGTTCGTCGATATCGGCGACTCCTGGACTGGGAGCACGCCTCCGGGCGGGTTCTGTGTCGGCGATCTTATCCTGGCCAAGGGGCATGTCGTCATGGTCGTTAGGAACGGCGACGACTCGTTCAGTCCGGACAGTCCGGATCTGGCAGAGGCCTGGTCCGACTCGATGGGCGATATCTACGGTTCCTATGGGGCGGACGGTTCGACCGAGGACGACACAGGCTTCGAGACGCGTGTTATCAACTACGCGGATCATCCGTTTACGCAGAATGCTTCGTGGACGACGTGTCTTCGCTGGCGAGGCGCTTCTACACCTGCGCCGCAGCCTTCTCGTGACCGTGTCACCGGAATCGATATCTCGGACCACCAGTCCGGCATCGATATCTCGCAGTCGAGCGCGGACTTCGTAGTCGTCAAGGCTACGGAGGGCAGCGGTTACATCGATCCGAGTTTCGTCACGCACACCGAGGGTGTTCTCGCTTCCGGGAAGCGTCTGGGTTTCTACCACTTCTCATGGCCTGGCTGGAACTCGGTCGAGGAAGAGGTCGAGACCTTCGTCAATGCGATCCAGCCGTATCTGAAGCACAAGCCGTTCCTGTACCTCGACTGGGAGGACAGCACGGCGTGGTGGAACGTCGATTGGGCGAAGCAATTCCTTGACGAGGTTACTCGCCGCACGGGGATCAAGCCTTACATCTACATGTCAGCCAGTGTGGCCGAGGCCTACGACTGGGAGAGCGTGGCCGAGACGTACTGGCTCTGGGCCGCGGGATACCCCTCTAGCGATCTTGACTCGCTGCGCACGCCGGACTGCCCTTATGCTCCATTCGGCCACGGCTGGTGGTTGCTCGCGTGGCAGTACTCCGCCACCGGTCGAATTCCCGGTTACGACGGCGATGTAGACCTGAATGTCTGCTACCGGCCGGACGTACTGAGCATTGCCACATCTGGCTCAACACCTTCCGAATCGTCTACTGAAGAGGACTGGCTCAACATGCCTTCTGCTGTCGATTATCTTCGTACCATCGCTGACGCCGTGACTCCCGGCAAGGAGGGCGTCAAGTTCGACGGCGAGATCTACAACAAGGTCAAGGAGACCCACAACACGCTTCTGCGAGTGGAGCGCCTTCTCCAGGAGGGCGGCAAGAAGAGCGTTTACAATCGGCTGGACGACATCGAGCACTACATCGCCTCGCTTGACGGCCAGCTGAACGAGATCCGCCAGCTGCTCAAGAACAACGACAAGAAGACAGAGGCCTGAGGGTCAAAATGGATTGGCCCGAGGACCTTCGATACGCGACGATCGCTGGTCAGATCGCGTATCTCGATGCGGATGGGGCTGATGAGGGTGTTGCTCCCGACCTTACCCCGGCTGAAGGTACCGTACTCATATCTCCGCAGGTTCGAAACGTTTCCTACCTCGGGGATCACGGGCGCAAGATACTATCGGTCCGTCCGATTCGTGGAACGTTGGACGCCGAGGGTTACCTGGTCGTCAACGGCGCGAGGGGCGTGACCGTTCCTGCGTCGGACAACCCGAAACTTCGTCCGAACGGCTATGGCTACACGATCTCGCTGTTCATCAAGGGGGCAGCGCGCTTCGAGCCGCTTACCGTCTACCCCAAGAGTGGCGAGACCGTGCTGCTGGCAGACGTTCTACGGGTAGTGAGTGCTGCTCCCGAACCTATGCCGACGCCGTCCCCGAGTACGCCCGGAGACAAGGGTCCAGTGGGCGACAAGGGTCCAGTGGGCGACAAGGGTCCAGTGGGCGACAAGGGTCCTGCTGGCGATAAGGGCGCACCCGGCACCCCAGGCGGTAAGGGCCCGGTGGGCGACAAAGGTCCTCCGGGAGACAAGGGGCCGAGCAAACCGGTCACGCTGTCTACAGAACCATCGGGTTACCCGGGTTACTATAAACTGGAGCTCGAGGATACTCCGAACGAGACTAAGCTCAAGTGGTTCTCCTCGCCAAACTTCGCTCCCGCATACGTCACAGGTCCTCGTGATACAGGTAACAGGCGCCTCTGGGCCGTATTCAGCCTCACCGAGGTGACTGTTATCGGTGGTACGAATGGCGGCGAGATTCAGGTCGAGCGCGGTTGGAACTGGTTCGGCAAGCTCCCGCAGAACATTACCGTCTATGAGAACGCGTACGCGCCGTTGTTCGACAACAACTGGAATATTTGCGGCTACACGACGATTCGCGCCGTTGACTCCAGTGTGCGTGTGTTCTCGCAGGCGGAGGGTGGTGTGTTCATGACGGCTTGTACGGCTCCGCGGAAGACCTGATATGCCTTCCATGTCCTTGTCTTGGCAGGGCGACTACCGCGCTACCAAACGGTGGATGGACAAGATGGAGGCCGGCAGCGTCGCCGATGTTCTTCGCTCGTGTGGCGAGAAGGGCATCGAGGCGCTGTCGGCCGCCACCCCAGTTCGCACAGGCAAGACGGCGGCGTCCTGGGGATTCGAGGCGAAGACCTCGTCCAAGGGGGTCACGCTCACGTGGACGAACTCCAATGTTGTGAACGGCGTTCCGATCGCTATAATTCTTCAGTACGGGCACGGCACCGGCACGGGAGGATACGTTCACGGCAGGGACTATATTAATCCGGCTATGCGGCCGGTGTTCGATGAGATCGAGAGCCGCATATCTAGAATGCTGAGGGGCTAATGGCTACCATTGACGAGCGAGTCGTAAGTCTCAAGTTCAACAACGCCCAGTTCATGGACGGCGTCCGAGAGTCCAAGGCGGGCATTCAGTCTCTCGACTCCTCGCTTCGTCTCGAGGGCGCTACGCAGGGCATCGATAACGTCGCGGAAGCCGCTCGTCGGCTGACTTTCGGCGATGTTGTCTCCGGTGCAGCCAATGTTATCTCCAACATGGGGCTGATGGAGGTCGCGGGCGTCGCATCATTGGGCGGTATCGCTGCCAAGGCGGTTAGTGTTGGCGGCGAGCTCGTCAAAGCCCTCACCATCGATGCTGCCAAGGCGGGTTTCGAGGAGTACGAGCTTCAGCTCAACTCTGTCCAGACCATCTTGGCGAACACCGCGTCCAAGGGCGAGGACATCAACACCGTCAACGCCGCCCTGGACGAGCTCAACGTCTACGCCGATCAGACTATCTACAACTTCGGCGAGATGACGCGCAACATCGGTACCTTCACGGCGGCCGGTGTCGGGCTCAAGGAGTCGGTCAGCGCCATCAAGGGTATTTCCAACCTGGCGGCAGCATCCGGTTCCTCGGCGGCCCAGGCCTCCACAGCCATGTACCAGCTTTCGCAGGCCATCGCCTCCGGTACTGTGCGGCTGATGGACTGGAACTCCGTGCAGAACGCCGGCATGGGCGGCGAGCAGATGCAGGAGGCGCTCAAGCGGACCGCTCGAGTCCACGGCGAGGCGGTCGACGAGGCCATTGCGAAGCAGGGCTCGTTCCGAGAGTCCCTACAGGAGGGCTGGCTCACATCTGAGGTCATGCTCGAGACTCTGACGCTCATGACCGGCGATCTCTCTCGCGAGCAGATCATCGAGATGGGATACACGGAGGAGCAGACCGACGAGATCATGAAGTTCGCCGAGACGGCGAACGACGCGGCGACCAAGATCAAGACCTTCTCGCAGCTTATCGACACGCTGAAGGAGGAGCTCGGTTCCGGCTGGGCGCAGACCTGGCGCATTATCTTCGGCGACTTCGAGCAGGCCAAGGAGCTTTGGTCGGGGATCGGGAACTACCTCACCGGGGTTCTCAGCAACGCGTCGAAGGCTCGGAATGAGCTTCTCCAGGCATGGGTCGATCTTGGCGGTCGCGAGGACGTCCTTCGCGGTCTCAAGAACCTCTTCGACGCGATCATGATGCCTCTCCGGGCGATCAAGGAGGCCTGGGATGCGACATTCTCCGGTCCTTCCGCAGAGGGGCTTGCACGAATCACTAAGGCGTTCGGCGATTTCACGGCGTACCTCATCATGGGCTACCCGCGTTTCGTCGATCTGCGCCGGACGTTCCAGGGCATCTTCGGGCTGTTCGGTCTCGGCATCGATATCGTCAAGGACATCGCGGAGGCGATAGGACCGCTTCTCGGCGTTGCGGCAGGAGTCGCGGGTAAGGCTATACAGTGGTTGGGCTTCGTGCTGCTCAACGTCACGAGTTATATCGCGTACCAGCTTCTCCGTTTCCGGGAGTGGTACCAGACGCTCGACCTCGGTGCGAAGGGCGCCGAAAAGGTCACTGCTGCGCTTCAGGTGATGCACAAGTACCTGGCGGCTGCGGCCAGCATCGCTGGTAAGTTCAAGGAGGGTCTCTACGTCGGACTCGTCTACCCCATGGGTGTACTCAAGCGAAGCGTCGAGCACCTGTGGGAGACGATCAAGGACACTTTCGACCGCATCTACCATGCGATCGTCGATCCGTTCAAGAAGACGGACGAGGCCGGCGGCGCGGTCAACGTGCTTACAGGCGACGTCGTCGATCTGGGAGACAAGGTCGAGGAGGCCGCTCAGCCAGTCATCACCTTCGCTCAGGTGGTCTCCGCCATGGGGCGCAAGGCTTGGGAGGCCGGCAACAAGCTGGCCCATAAGCTCTCGCCCTATATTCTGGAACTTGCCAGCTGGATCGACGGCACCAACCACAAGATCGAGGAGTTCGGCGACAAGACCGAGGCGAACATCACCGAGAAGATGCCTACGGTCATCGAGTGGATCGAGAAGACCAAGCAGGCCTTCCGGGACATGAAGGACGCCTTCACGAACGGCCTCATGGACTCCCTCACCGGCGACGACTCGAAACTGTCGCTGCCGGATGTGGACACCAGCACCTTCCGCGGCCAAATCACGCTTGCCGCCTCGTCTCTCAAGTCGATTGACACCTCGTCATTCACGGCAATGCTGGCGAGTGCCGGCGCTGCTCTGTCGAGCTTCGGGACCCACCTCTGGAACGCCGGAAAGGCGCTGAAAGAGTTCTGGGGCAACATGAGCATCGGCGAGCATATTGCGAACGGCTGGGACAACTTCAAGGACCGCTGGGGCGGTCTTCCGGGCCTTATCGGCAAGGGCGTTACGGCCGTCGGCAAGGCGCTCGGGTTCCTTGCGGACCAAGCGGCTCGCTTCGCGGGATCGGCTCTGAAGGGTCTGGGCGAGTTCATCAAGAACTCGATCACGTGGTTCACGGGGCACCACCAGGTCGCCGCTATGACGCTCGCCATCGGTGGCGTTATCAGTGGCCTGCTTCGCTTCGTCACCGCTGGTCGTGCCATTTCCGGCACGTTCATCTCGATCAAGGACCTTATCGGCTCAGTCAAGAACGCCATCGACCAGTTCAGCGGCGTGTTCACCTCCTTCTCCAAGAAGCTGGAGGCCGAGGCGAAGACCGAGACGGCGAAGCAGATCCTGATGTATGCCGGAGCCATATTGGTGCTTGCGGCCGCGATGTGGGTGCTCGCCCAGATCCCGGCGGACAAGCTCCTCGGCGTATCTGTGGCCATTATCGCCGTGTTCGCCGGTCTCACGGCGTCGGCGGAGTCGATCGGCAACTCGCTCAAGGACAACGCAAGCATGCTTGTCGGAGCGCTTGCCATGGTGGCGATCTGTATCGCGGTCGCAACCGCGGCGGGGGCGCTGCGCGTCGTCGCCGGCATGGAGTGGCCCGAGATCCTGGCCGGAACGGCCGCGCTCGCTGCTATATTCGGGATGCTCATCGTGACGTCCAAGAACGTTGGCAAGAACAAGGGCTCACTCATGGCGCTCGGCGTGAGTGCTATATTGCTGGGCGCCGGAGTACGCCTCATGGTCAACAGCGTCGCCAAGCTCGGCGAGATGTCTCTCGCTCAGCTGCTACAAGGCATGGCGGCGCTCACGATCATGATCGCGATTCTGATGATATTCAACCGTGTGCCTACGCCGCGGAAGAACGCCATCGGGAACGCGATCCAGTTCCTTATCTTGTCGTATGCCCTGAAGAACGTCGCCTCAGTCATCAAAGAGTTCGGCGAGATGGACTGGAAGACGTATCTCGTGGGGCTCGGCGAGATGACCGGCGCGCTGGCGATTCTCATGGGGGTCGCTATCCTGCTGGACAACATCCCACTCTCTACCGTGGGCGCGGTTGGGCTTCTTGTTGTGGCTATGGCTGTGGGCAAGGTCGCGGTGATCATTGCGACGTTCGCCGCGATGCCGTGGCAGCAGTATCTGATCGGCCTCGGCGAGATGACAGGGGCGTTGGCGATTATCGTCGCCGCGAGCTATCTGGCCTCGGGGAGCATCGGTGGGGCAATAGCCCTAGCAGCCCTGGCGGCTGCTATATCCCTGCTTGTTCCGGCGCTGGTTATCCTCAGTCAGATTCCGCTCAGGAAAGCCGCAACAGGCCTGCTTATCCTGGCGGGGGCACTGGCTATCATCATCGCCGCGGGTTATCTGGCCATTGGCGCGGCTGTCGGCCTCGGAGCGCTTGCTCTGGTGCTTATCGGTCTTGGCGCCGGATTCGCCCTCGCCGGTGCCGGTGTGTGGCTGTTCGCAACGGGTCTTACGCTGCTGACAGTCAACGGGGCCGCCGGGGTGGCGATCCTTGCCAAGATGATCGAGCTTCTGCCGATCCTGGGTACGAACCTGGCCGGTCTCCTTGTGAATTTCCTGGCAGTTCTCGGCGAGAACATGCAGGCGATTCGCGATGGCCTAGGGGCGCTCCTGATCGGTATATTCGGAGCTATCACCGACTCGCTCCCCGCGTTCGGCGAGATGTGCATCCAGCTTATCGGAACGCTTCTCACGGTCATCGTGACGATGACTCCGCAGATCATCCAGGCCGCGTTCGACCTGCTCCTCGCGCTTATTCAGGTGCTGATCGACAAGATGCCTGAGTTCGCCGAGAAGGGCGCCGAGCTCATTATCGCCTGGTTGCAGGGCATTGAGGACCACGCTCCTGATGTTGTGGAGCAGGCCGTGTCGACCATCTCGACGCTTGCCACCGCGTTCAGCGAGCAGCTTCCGGTCATCATCCAGACGGCCTTCGACATTGCGATCAACTTCCTCAACGGGTTCGCCGAAGCGATTCGGAACAACTCCAGTACCGTCGGAGACGCCTGCGGGAACATTGTCGACGCGCTTGTTACGGGCTTCAAGGACTACTCGTCCTCTTTCGGGAGTCGTATCTGGGATACTCTGACTCGACTCGGCCGCGATATTATCAACGGTATTAAGCAGGGCGTCAGGGACAATGCGCACAAGATCGGAGACGCGCTTATCTCCGGAGCGAAGGCCGGCATCGGCCGGCTCAAGTCCTACCTGGGCATTCACTCGCCCTCTCGGCGCTTCGCCGAGCTCGGCAAGTGGACCATGATGGGATTCGCCAAGGGCATCTCCGACAACTCCTCCGAGACGGTTGCCGCTGCACAGAACTCGGCGAAGGCCGTTTCCGAGGAGTTCGAGAAGAACCTGGACATCGATCCAGAGAACATCGACCTCTTCGGCGGCCAGGAGCCTCCGGTGATCAAGCCCGTGGTGGACCTGTCCGAGGTCGACAAGGCCAAGGAGGCGATCAACGGTCTCGGGGCTTCTCCGAACCTTACCGCGGAGGCTGCCAGGGGCGAGGCGCTTCGCTCTGCGTACAGCGTTACGGCTCCCGAGCCGCAGCGTCAAAATGACGGCGATCGTCCGAAGGGCGACGTTATCTTCAACCAGTACAACACCTCGCCAAGGGCACTGTCGGAGGCGGAGATCTACCGTCAGACGCGGAGCCAGCTGGTTGGTCTTCGAGAGGAGATATTCAAGCTGTGATTCGATCTATCGAGCTTATTCCCGCAGACCGAGAGGGCCTGCTGCTGGAGATTGACAAGCCGGAGGACACCGGCATCCTGGTCAAGTCCATCGACGGCCTCGGTCCGGCGAAGGCTACGATCAACACCACAGCGCTGTCTCTGACCGACTCGGCGATGTTCAACGGCAGCAGGGTGGGTATGAGGATCATTACGCTCACCCTGCTGCCGCTCGAGGTTCCTACGGTCGAGCGCGCACGGCACCGGATCTACAACCTCCTGCCGATCAAGCAGCCGGTAACGATTATCGTGCGGACGGACACTCGGGTCGTCAAGACGCTGGGCTATGTCGAGTCCAGCGAGCCGGACATATTCTCCAAGGAGGAGGCCATAAAGGTCGTCCTCATCTGTCCCGACGGCTACTGGTCGGACGGCGCTGACGACACGCAGAACTACCTCCCCTTCGTGCAGGAGCACGCTGCGTTCGAGTTCGACTGGGAGGACACACCCCTCTCGGAGAGTCCTACACTCATATTCTCGAAAACTGTCGGGCTGCCCTCTGTCATTCTGGAGAATGACGGAGATGTCCCGGCTGGGTTCACGATCATGATCGATATCCTCAAGGACAACGCCACGCCGATCACGATCTACGACGACATTCGTAGTCAGCACCTGACTCTGACAACCAAGTGGCACCCGGACGCAAACGTTACGCAGCCGGCCAAGGCGGGCGACCGGTTCTACATCAACACCCGTGTCGGCCACAAGGCAGTCACGCGTATCCGGAACGGCAAGTCCGAGAAGGCCCTGCATCTTCTCGATATCGACTCGGACTGGCTTATGCTGTATCCGGGCGAGAATCGTCTTTACTACACAATCAACGTCGGAGGCGGAGCTAGGGTGTCCTTGTCCCGCGATATTCTTTACCAGGGGGTATAGTGTATCTCGCTGTTCTGGACAAGGGTCTCAATCTCGCATACGTGATCGACGACTACAAGTCGGTTATCTGGACAGAGCGCTACAACAAGTACGGCGATTTCGAGCTGGTGGTTCCGGGCACGTACGAGAACTACGAGAAGTTCCGCCTCGACACGTATCTGTTCACTCCCGAGTCGCAGAAGCTGATGATTATCGAGCAGCTCGAGTGGACGGAGGAGTACAACAAGGCAAGCGAGATCAAGATCACAGGGCGATCCCTGGAGTCCATTCTTGATCGCCGTGTCGTGAAACCGGTTAAGTCGAGCGACGACCCCTGGTTCTACTACATGAAAGGCTTCAACGACTATGGCGATAATATTATTACGTCACTGGTCGCAGATGCCTTTGCGTTCCGTAAGCCGACACTGCCTTGGCACGTGGGGGCGCTTCGCTGGATGGCAAATCCAAAGGACCTTCCGACAGAGGTGCTCCTCGGTCGGGATGGCGCTGAGATGAAGCTTCCTCAGCGCCGTTTTACGACGGTTGCTGAGGAGCACAGCAAGCCTGCTGGCCCTGGCGCAGACCTTCGACTCAGTCAGTACTCGATCGACCTCTCGTCGACGCTCGAGGGCAGCTTGTACGAGATCGTGACCACTATTCTCGGGTACTACGGCGGCGGATTCGCAATCGATCTGGAACTCGGGAACCCCTTCCGCTGGTGGGGGTATGTGTACAAGGGCCTTGACCGCACGCGGTCGCAGACGAAGCGGTCGCCCGTCATCTTCTCGCCCAAGATGGACAACCTGTCCAAGTCGGTGTATGTCGAGTCTGTTGCAGATTACAAGTCTGTTATCTACTCAGGGCTTGTCAGTAGCCAAAGCGTGGGTGAGGCGCACGAGTACGGCGACACGAAGCCCAAGACTCAGCTGGCCAACTATTCCAAGACCATCGGTATCTCCGGGCTCGAGCGCCGCGAGGGCTATCTCAAGAATATTCAGATCAACGAGATGACCGGTGTCCGTTCCGATCGGAACGGATCAAAATACTCGGTTCTCGGCGAGCAGACGATGACCAAGGAGCAGGTTCTGCAGAAGATCGAGGATGCCTGCAACGACGAGCTCTACAAGCACGGCAAGAAGACGGTATACACCGGCGAGGCGGACATGACAACGATGTATCGTTACGGCGAGGACTTCTTCATGGGCGACCTGGTTCAGCTCGAGAACGGACACGGTCTGTCGGAGAAGGCCATTCTCACCGAGTACACTCGATCCTCCTCCGAGTCCGAGGGCGACAAGTTCTATCCCACATTTACCAAGCCGGACGAGTCCTCGGCCTGGCATCACTGAGGAGGGAGAATGGCACTTACCTCTGGTTTCTACTCATCCAAGGACGGCGACCGAAAGTACTCGGCGCTGGACTTCGGGCGAATGTTCGACGGTCTTATCCACGATGGCATCTACGCGACTGCTCTTAATGGTTTCCGTCCGAGGATGAAGGACGCGAACAGCCTCACTATTCAGGTGGACAGCGGTCGCGCGTGGTTCAACCACACGTGGGTCGTCAACGACGCTATTATCGAGATCGACGGTTCCCCAGCGCACCCGACATTTCCTCGATGGGACGCGCTTGTGCTCACGGTGGACCGTTCGGACGACCAGCGTTCGGCATATCTCGAGATCGTCAACGGGACGCCCAAGGACGGGGCAACGCGACCAGACGTCACCAGCACGAACAACGAGATCAAGTCTCGCTACCCGCTCTTCTACCTGTTCATGGACAGCAAGTACAAGGCGGGAACAGCCCCCAAACAGGTGAGCGACAACAGAGGGCAATCGACATGTCCGTTCGTGACGGGCATCGTCGACCACCTCGACGGCGATACGCTGTTCAAGCGCTGGGACGATGCGTTCCAGGAGTGGGCGAAGAACTACAGCGCCGAGGTCAAGACCGACCTGGATGAGTGGAAGGCCGAGCGACTGGCCGACTACAACACCTGGAAAGACACCCTGATCAACACGATGAATGGTGACACCAACAAGAAGGTCATCAACGAGATCGCGGCGATCAAGTCTCAGCTCCAGGGGATGACCGCGGGTTTTAGGATCTACCAGGACATAGTATGGTCCAACGGGCAGGTTCTGGTAGACCGTACTACGCCCGTTCAAGGAAAACTCGTCTACGAGCTTAAGGTGTAACTCATGCGTATCTCCGATCTTCCGATCGTCCGCTACAACGAGGAGTCGGACTATATCGTCCTCGACAATCCCGGAAAGAGCACCACGAAACGGATATCCTGCTCCGACTTTCGCTTCTCTGTGTTCTCGAACTACCAGTTCACCCACAACCAGATCGTTCGCGGAGCATCTCTCGGCAACGAGTTCAGACAGGACCACAAGGACGCGATCCGGACCGGATCCTTCCAGGACCTGTGGCTCGGCGACTACTGGCTGTACAACAATGTCCGTTGGATGATCGTCGACTTCAACTACTTCAAGGGCACGGCCGAAGGCGTCAAGAATCACATTGTCGTAATGCCCGACCGAAGCCTCAGCGCCACCTTCGCCACAAAGGCCGAGGACCCCCTGAAGAACTACTGCGATTCCCTGATGTACGATGCGGCTTCCAAACTCAAGTCGCAGTTCGCTGCGCTGTTCGGCGATGCGTACATCATGGGGCACAAGGACGTTCTGGCGAACTCATATAATGGCAGTCCGACGTATCCTTATACATCGGACGATATTCTCGTTCGCGGCGACATCTACTCCACGATCCCGGATGAGGTCATGATGTTCGGTGCCCGGCTCATGGCTCCCGTTCAGGCCGGGCGTAACGCGGCGGGGCATATCACGGGCAAGCAGTTCTCATACTATCGGCAGGGTATGGGTATCCCCAACCCCCACCAGATCTTCTGGCTGAGGGACAAGTGCTGGTACAACTACTTCACCTGCTGGGCAGACTACCGTCTGACCAATCGCATCTGGAACACGACCGCCGGCCTGCGTCCCTTCGTCTGCATCTCGGGGGACGCCAACTGATGTCTCACACGCTCGAACTGGCTATCACTGTCGCTACATCAGTGCTTGGCTCCTCGGGCTTGTGGGCATTCATTCAGGCGAGGAACGCGAAGAACGCCGCGCAGTCCCAGCTCATGGTTGGGCTTGCGCATATCCAGCTCGTCGCCATCGCCGAGGGGTATATCGCGCGCGGCTGGATCACCCACGCCGAGTATGATGACATTCGCGTGTATCTGTATGACCCGTACAGAGCGCTGGGCGGCAACGGGTCCGCGCAGCGTCTTGTGCAGGAACTGTCCCTACTACCATCTCACCCGCCATCAGAGGAGCATCATGACAAACAAGACATATGACCGTCTGAAGTTCGTCGCGCAGGTCGTCCTTCCTGCTCTCGCCACCCTGTACACGGCCCTTGCGGCCGCCTGGGGGTTCGGCCACGTCGAGGGCGTCGTCGGCACCATCACCGCCGTCGACCTCTTCCTGGGTTCCCTCCTGGGTATCACGGCCAAGCAGTACACCCCTCCCGCGGACGGTGTCCTGCACGTGGACCACGAGAACAAGGAGGTTTTTGCTGCGCTGGAGAAGCCGGCGGTCGATCTGCGCAGGGGCGACTCGGTCACACTGAAGGTCTCCGAGGCCTGACGCGAGGGGAACAGGGCTCATAATGAGACCTAGAGAAAGGAACACCATGTCTCTCGACACAGAGAAGCCCGACCAGGACGACCTCCTGGAGGACGCCTACTCCTTCGCCTACGGTCTGGACCCCGACTCCGACGCATATCGTCGGACGCTGGAGAGCATCGACAAGCTCGAGTCCATCTCCCGTGCCAAGCACCGGAGCTGGAAGCCGAGCCCCGACGCTGTCCTGTCGTCCGCGACCAGCCTCCTCGGGATCCTGATCATCGTGAAGGCGGAGAGCATCTTCCCGATCGCCTCGAAGGCGCTCTCTATCGCGACCAAGATCCGACTCTGAGATCTAACCCCATGCCACGGGCCCCTGTCATAACCGACTCGGGCCCGTGGCATGGTTTATCAAAATCGGGTTCTAAAAATTGCCCGGGAGGGATTTTCGGAAACGCGATTTCAACAGGGCTCATAATGAGACCCCACAACTCGAAAGGAACCGCAATGCTGCTCTTCATCACCTTCGTGCTCGCTCTCATCTCGCTCGTCGAGTTCCTGCTGCTGACCTGCGCGCTCATCGCGTACAGGGACGCCGCCAGGAGCAAGAAGCGCGCGACTGAGTTCGACAAGGAGTTGATGCGCCTCTACAAGTCGTTTTCCGAGAACTGACCTCGCGCCTATAGCCCAACCAGGGCTATAGGTCTCGCGGAACCATCATGCCTCATAATGAGAACCAAGAAAGGAACCGCAATGAACTTCTTCAGCTGGATCATCAAGAACATCGTCTTCGGTGTTGGCCTCTGGACCATCATCAAGTGGATGCTCTCGAAGAACGGCTACGAGTCCACCCCCCGGAACTTCTACTACTGACCCTCCGCCTATAGCCCCCGACCCCGGGCTATAGGTTTCTCGAAAGGAACCACATGTACTCCCAGGTATTCTGCAACGTCGTCACGATTATCGCCATTATCGGGATCGCCGATATCTTCCACCGCCAGCTCGAGGAGAAGGAGGCCATGCGCAAGCAGATGGCCGAGCTCCAGAAGGAGAAGAACGAGACGGAGAAGCAGCTTTCCGACCTCACAATGACCATCCTCGATCTGCGCGCCCAGCTTCGAGAGAAGAGCGCCTTGTGATACTTGCGCTGGCCATCGCGACCATGATCATGCTTGCCGTATTCGCCGTGATGGCCTTCTGGTGACTCGCGAAAAACACATCTCCTATAATGAGACCCCATAGAAAGGAATCACAATGAACAACACCGACCTCACTCCCGCCGAGAACGACGAGAAGAAGTCCCCGTTCAACCTCCCCCCGCTCTCGGACCAGACCAAGTCCGAGCTCAAGGCCCTCGGCTGGGCCGTGCTCAAGGGCGTCGCCGTTGCCGGCGCCGTCGCGGGCACCCTGGCCATCGCCGCTGCGCTCAGCAAGTCTGACGAGACGGACGAGGACGAGGACGACTTCGACACCGTTGACGCGGACGAGGACGAGTGACCATCGTCTCCGTCTAACTCTCGCCTATAGCCCCCAACCCGGGCTATAGGTTTTCACCATGTGCTTCTCAGTCGCTGTTGCGCTCATATTCTTAGCGCTCGCTCTTATCCTGCTCAACTGAAAGGAATACCATGATCAAGAACACTATTCTCGCCGAGAACTTCGACGGCGAGTCCGTCGCCCAGACCTGCTGGTTCAACCTCACCCGCAAGGAGGTCGTCGACTTCCTCATCGAGGAGTCGCAGCAGGACAGCGTCTTCGCCCGCAGTCTTCTCTCGGGCGAGTCCACGCCGGAGAACCTGCGGGTCGTCGACGGCATCACCGCGTACCAGTTCTTCGTTCGCCTCGTCGACCGCTCGTTCGGCGAGAGGGACCAGGACGGAATCCACTTCCGCAAGTCCGAGAAGGCCCTCAAGGACTTCAAGGAGTCCGTATTCTACGAGGAGTTCCTCTTCGACCTGGTCAACGACCCCAAGAAGGCGGTCAAGTTCTTCAACGGAGTCATGCCTAAGAAGATGATCGAGGACGCTCGTAAGGCCAACCCGGAGGCGTTCAAGGCTCTGGGTGTCTGACGGCATTTTCGAGGGGTCTCACTAGCGAGTTCTACATGGCTCATAGTGAGACCCCTCGAAAGGAACACGCAATGAACAACACCGACTCGGTCAACTCCCGCGACATCGTTCTCTTCGGATCCGCGATCTTGATCGCACTCTGGACCCGGACGATCTTGTGGCACACCGACGGAACCGACATCGCCAACTGACGAACCTCGCCATAGCCCTATCAAGGGCTATGGTTTTCTCGAAAGGACACACGTGAATGGACTTGTCCGCGGACTTGTATCCGCTACGAATAGGCACGCCCCAGCGATTCTCGCGGCGGTCGGAGTCGCCGGAACTGTTCTCACGGCGGCTGCCGCTGTTGTCGGAGACCGGCAGGCCGCGCTCAGGTGCGAGCGAGCCGGAATCGACGTCCCCACGAACCGAGAGCGTCTCGAGCACGGATGGACGTGCTATATTCCTGCACTCCTTGCGGCGGCGGGAACTGTTTCAGCCGTCATTGCCGGTTATCGAGTCGGCGCTGCACGGCAGGCCGCAGCGGTAGCCGCTTGCACCATGACGTCCGAGGCGTTCGATCGTTATCGTTCGGCCGCCAAGGAGGTTCTGCCCGAGGAGCAGAGGAAGAAGGTCGAGTCGGCCTCCGCCGCCAAGATCCGCCTCCCCGAGAACCGCCAGAACGTCATATTCGTCGAGGGCGGCACTGTGCTGTGCTACGACGGACACAGCGGACGGTATTTCCGCTCCAGCATGAACCACCTCCGCAAGGTGCAGAACGACCTGAACCGGATCCTCATCTCCGAGTCCTCGGTCTCCCTCAACGAGTTCTACGAGCACGTCGGTCTTCCGACGACGGCCATGGGCGACCAGCTCGGATGGCGCGTCGGAGCGGAGATCGAGCTCCATTTCTCCACCAGCATGGGCGACAACGAGGAGCCCTGCCTCGTGGTGGACTTCGTCACCGAACCGATCCCCGACTGGTTCAAGCTCGGCTGAGCATATCTGAAAGGACACAATGTCATTCTGGGAGTACGCCGTTCTCACGGCAGTCGATATCGTATGGCGACCGATCAACGCGACGCTCGGTTTCCTTGAGAAGCACACGAACTGGTGGGAGTGATAGACATGGACGTACCCGTTCGAGGCAGCCTTCCCGGCAACAGCGACAAGGACAAGGAGCGCGTCGCCAAGCAGATCACGAGCAAGCCCGGTCGCCATATCGCGCCGAGCTTCCGCGATCGCGCTATGAACGCGCTCTTCGGCGACGACCTGAAGTCCGTCGGGTCGTATCTGTTCTGGGACATCGCGATCCCGGCGTTCAAGAACATGGTCTACGAGATGGTTGTCGGGGGTACCGAGCGGACGCTGTTCTCTCAGGGCGGCGCTCCGGCATATCAGCGCCCCACTACGCCTCGCTACACCTCCTACAACCGCGTCTACCAGAGCAGGACGTACGGAACGACGCCGGGCAGCGAACGAACGCTCACGAAGAGCGTCTACCAGCCCGTCGTGCTCGACTCGAAGAGCGAGGCGGAGTCCGTCGTCACCGAGCTCACCAACATCGTCGACACGTACGGGTCCGCCTCCGTGGGCGACCTGTACGGCATGGTCGGCATCTCCGCGGACTACCCCGTCGAGGACCGCGGCTGGACGAACCTGACATCTGCTCAGGTCACACGCGTCCGAGACGGATATCTGCTCGATCTTCCGTCCCCCGTCAAGATCAACTGAAAGGCATATTCTCAAATGAACCTCGGAGTCATTACTCGCGCCGCTGGGAAGGTCGGTCTGGTGCTGTCCAAGCACTCCCCGGCCATGCTCAGCGTTATCGGCGGCGTCGGTGTTGTCGCCACCGCAGTTCTCGCGTCGCAGGAGACCCTGCGCGTCAAGGAGGTCGTCGAGCCACACGTCGAGAACCTGGAACTCATTTCCGCCACGCTGGAGGACGAGTCCAAGCAGTACAGCGACCAGGACGCCCTGCACGACCGTACGGTTATCTACACCCGTCTCGGTCGGGACCTGCTGAAGCTCTACGCTCCGGCTCTCGTTGTCGGCGTGCTCACCATCGCGTCCATCGCGGCGTCCCACCGCATCTCTGCCAAGCGCATCGCCGGTCTGACGGCCGCTTACGGCGCGCTTGACCAGTCCTACCGCCGCTACAGGGGTCGTGTCGAGCAGGCCCTCGGGGAGGAGGGGATGAAGGAGCTCGACACCAAGATCCGCGAGCAGGCGAAGAAGGATATTGCCGAGCGTCGCAAGCCCGACGCCGATATCTCCGAGATCGGGGACAGTGTCTTCGACCTGGCCGGCGCCTCCCAGTACGCGGTGCTCTATGACGAGAACGCCGCCACCTGGAACAAGAACCGGAACCTCTCCACATCGATTCTCCGTGCGCAGGAGAACTACGCCAACGACCTGCTGAACTGCCGCGGGTACGTGATGCTGAACGAGGTCTACGCCGGACTCGGTCTTCCCCAGACATCTGCCGGGGCGGTCGTCGGCTGGATCCGCAAGGACGACGGCGGTGCCGACGGCTACATCACCTTCGGCGACTGGGACGCGAACTACTTCGACGACATCTACAAGGACGTCGACGGCGTGTGCGAGGCGAGGCGCTGGATCCTCGACTTCAATGTCGACGGCGTTATCTGGGACCGCATCGACGAGGTGTCGGTCCGTTGATGTTCTCGCCGCGTGACGCGGTGCTCGTGGCGGCCGGGGCGCTTTCGGGTGCCCTGGCCGCCGTCGGGGCGACCGCCTATATTCTGAACCGCAAGCACTTCCACGAGCTCGAGGACATGAAGGACGCCATCGTCCGAGAGGCGATGATCCGCAAGGAGGCGACCGACACCTCGAAGGCACTCAAGTCTGCTTTCTCCGAGCAGGAGAAGCAGCTCGAGTTCTTTCGTCAGCTTCCTGCGGAGGTGCTTGCGCCATATCTACCATCGGAGGACGATGACATGCACGAGTATGACCCGGACGTGGAGGCGTATGACAGCGAGATGCTGCCGGAGGGGGCTGACTCCTTCGGGTGCCAGGTGCTGTCCGAGAAGGAATGGGGAGAGCGCGAGGGTCGAGGCGATTTCGACGATCTCACTCTGCGCTACTACGTGAAGGACGACACGCTGGTCGGACCGAACAACCGGCCGGTTGAGTTTCCGAATGACCTTATCGGGGAGGCGCTCAGCGTTATCTCCGTGCCCTCGAGCGGGACCACTACCGCCTATATCCGCAACTTCCTGATCTGGGCGGACATCACGCTCGAGATCTACGCGGACGCGTTCTTCGAGAAGGACCCCGATGCCTGACACGCAGCGTTATTTCGAGTGGCTGTACGGACGAGCGATCTCCTTCGTGGAGCACTACCGCACGCTCTGCTCCGTCCTGCACACTATTATGTTCTTCTCGAACGTGCCGATGGACGACAACCGCATCGCGGACGCCATCTCTCTCCGGACCATGTTCGAGACAGAGGCTCAGGCGGATCTGTCCGAGCTTCGGGAGCCCTCGGTGCTGGAGATGCTTGTCGTCCTGGCGCAGGACCTGTCATTCCAGACGATGGACGAGGAGGATATTCAGATCGCGTTCGCCGAGATCCTCGGCAACCTCGGTCTCAGTAAGTGGATCGACGAGCGCTGGGCGGCAGAACCGTTCGAGGCGGAGCACGACACGCGCCTCACGATCCACCGATGGCTCGATCGTGAGGAACTCACCCCCCGCACGCCATTTCCGGTGTTCGAGAACGGCGAACTCGTAGACACTCGCCGCATCGAGCTCTGGTACCAGATGCATCTGTACAACAGAAGCATCGACCAATTCTAGGAGCACGCTATGGATTTCTTCGAAGTGGCCAGGACCGAGAAGAAGGATGGTTCGGCCTGCCTCGCCCCGGAGTTCCTCGTGGGGGAGCCCACGGACTTCATGATCCGGGGAGGGGCGTTCTACGCCATCTGGGACGACGAGAAGGGCAGGTGGTCCACTCGCATGGATGACGTCGCCCGGCTCGTCGACCGCGAGGTCCTGGCCACTGCGGAGAAGTCGGATGACAATCCCTCGGTGCGTCTCATGCGGAGGTTCAAGTCCGGTATCTGGCGCGAGTTCCGTTCGTGGGAGTCGAGCATGTTCGACCATTTTCACCCGCTGGACGACACACTGGTGTTCGCAGACGATCCGGTGCGCAAGGAGGACTACGCCTCCAAGCGCCTACCATATTCGCTCAAAGCGGGAGACCACTCGGCATTCGACCGGCTCCTCGGGGTGCTGTACGACGAGGAGGAGCGTCGGAAGATCATCTGGGCGATCGGCTCGGTCATCTCCGGAGACAGTGCTCGGATCCAGAAGTTCTTCGTCCTGTACGGGAAGCCGGGATCGGGCAAGTCCACGATCCTGAACATCATATCCTGGCTCTTCGAGGGCTACAGCAAGCCGTTCGACTCGCGGGCTCTTGTGCGGTCGAACAACCAGTTCGCTCTCGAGGCGTTCAAGACGAACCCCCTCATCGCCATCGACCACGATGGCGACATGAGCAGGCTCAGCGACAACACGGTTCTCAACTCGCTCGTCTCTCACGAGGAGATGCTGGTGAATGAGAAGAACAAGTCGCTGTACGGGATGGCCTTCCGGACGACTCTGTTCGTGGGGACGAACTCGCCTGTCCGGATCACCGACAGCAAGTCGGGTATCATCCGCAGGCTGATCGATATTCACCCGACGGGCAGCACAGTCCCCAAGGACACGTATGAGCGTCTGATGACGGAGATCAGCCAGACACGCGGGGAGATCGCGGCATACTGCCGGGACGAGTACAACCGCATGGGCATATCCTACTACGACGAGTACCGCCCGCTGCGGATGATGGGCGACACGGACGCGCTGTACAACTTCGTGGAGTACAACCAGGAGGAGCTCGAGGCCGAGTCGAGCATATCCCTGCGTCGTGCCTACACCATGTACAAGGAGTACTGCGACATGGCGAGCGTTTCCTCGCCCCTGCCCATGTACGTGTTCCGTTCGCAGTTCCGGACGTATTTCAAGGACTACAAGGACCGTGCGGTTCTGTCGGACGGGTCCCGCGGACGGAGCGTCTACATCGGCTTCCGAAGCGATATCCTAACGCAGAAGCAGCTGAAGGAGAAGCCCAACGAGACGACCTGGTTGCACCTGTCCGAGCAGCCCTCGCTCCTTGACAAGCGATATTCCGACCGCCCCGCGCAGTACTCGTCCGACGAGGGCACCCCGCTGAGTCGGTGGGACGACGTCACGACCACGCTGAGCGATATTGACACTCGAAAGGAGCACTATGTACGACCCCCCGAGAATGAGATTGTCATCGACTTCGATATCTGCGAGAACGGAGTCAAGTCGCCTTCTCGAAACCTTGACGCTGCTTCTCGGTGGCCTCGAACCTATGCTGAGAGGTCTCGAGGAGGTGGAGGTCTCCATCTCCATTACGTCTACGCAGGAGACCCCGAGCGCCTCGCCCATATTTACGAGCCAGGAATCGAAGTCAAGTGGTATCCCGGACGTTCAGCTCTACGGAGGCGACTGAGTGTATGCAATGATATTCCTCCGGCTACTCTTGAGGAAGGCTCGCTCCCTCTCAAGGAGGAGAAGATGCTCAACCGCACGACGATGAAGGACGAGAAGAGTCTCCGCGACCTTATCCTGCGGAACCTCCGGAAGGAGATCCATCCGGGCACCAAGCCATCGATCGACTTCATCGAGAAGATCCTGAACGACGCGTACTCGCAGGGGATGGAGTACGACCTGAGCGACATGCGTCAGGCGGTCATGACGTTCGCCCTCAGGTCCACGCACCACTCCTCCTACTGCCTCTCGCGCGTCGCGCAGATGCATTTCCACTCGGAGATGGACGTCGACAAGACCGAGGGCGTGGAGAAGGGCGATATCGTCTTCTTCGACTGCGAGGTCTTCCCGAACCTGTTGCTCGTGAACTGGAAGGTTCGGGGCAACGACCATATTCACCGCATGATCAACCCTGCGCCGGCAGAGATCGAGGCACTCGTCGAGCACCGTCTGATCGGCTTCAACAACCGACGGTACGACAACCATATCCTGTACGGGCGGATGATGGGGTACTCGAACGAGCAGCTGTTCCACCTGAGCCAGAAGATCATCGGGAACGTGCTGGACGCGGGGTTCCGCAACGCGTACGACCTCTCATATTCCGACATCTACGACTTCTCCTCGAAGAAGCAGAGCCTCAAGAAGTGGGAGATCGAGCTCGGGATACACCACAAGGAGCTCGGCCTGCCCTGGGACATGCCAGTTCCGGAGGAGCGCTGGCCCGAGGTCTCCGCATACTGCGACAACGACGTACGGGCCACCGAGGCCGTGTTCAACGCGCGGCACGAGGACTGGACGGCGCGTCGGGTTCTTGCGGACGTCGCCGGCATGACTCCGAACGCCACGAACCGTATCCTGGCGACCAAGATCATTTTCGGGGACAACCGCCACCCGCAGAAGGACCTGGTCTACACAGATCTGAGCAAGGAGTTCCCGGGCTATAAGTATGAGTTCGGCGTTAGCTCATATCGCGGGGAGGTCACCGGAGAAGGCGGTTACGTGTACGCCGAGCCGGGAATCCACCGCAACGTGGCTCTGCTCGATATCGCCTCGATGCACCCCACCTCGATCGAGGTCCTGAACATGTTCGGGCCTTACACGAAGCGCTTCTCCGAGATCAAGGCCGCTCGCATCGCCATCAAGCACGGTGATATCGAGCACGCCAAGTCGATGCTCGGCGGTGCGCTCGGGCCATATCTGACGGACGCATCGCAGGCGAAGGACCTGGCGTACGCGCTGAAGATCGTGATCAACAGCGTGTACGGCCTTACCGCGGCGTCCTTCGACAACGCATTTCGTGATCCGCGAAACGTGGACAACATCTGCGCCAAGCGGGGCGCGCTGTTCATGATCGATCTGAAGCACTTCGTCCAGGAGCAGGGCTTCGCGGTCGCGCATATCAAGACGGACTCGATCAAGATCCCGGACGCGACGCCCGAGATCATTTCCGCAGTCACCGAGTTCGGCAAGAAGTACGGCTACACCTTCGAGCACGAGGCCACGTACGACCGCATGTGCCTCCTGAACGACGCTGTCTATATCGCTCACGACGAGAAGGGCTGGCACGCCACAGGCGCCCAGTTCCAGCACCCGTACGTTTTCAAGTCACTGTTCAGCCACGAGGAGGTCACTCTCGATGATTTCTGTGAGACGAAGGCCGTCACGACCAGCCTGGTTCTGGGGGACCAGGAGACTGCGCCGGAGGGCATCCGCTTTGTGGGCAGAGTCGGTCGCTTCGTACCTGTTCGCGAAGGCGGCTTCGATATTCTGCGCGAGAAGGAGGGGAAGTACTCCTTCGCGTCCGGAAGCAAGGGATACAAGTGGCTCGAGGCGGAGGACCTGAACGGCGATATCTCGCTCGTGGACGACCGCTACGCCAACTCGCTCGCCAACAAGGCGCGCGATGCCATATCCGCATTCGGCGATGCGGACAAGTTCCTCTCGCAGGAGTAACTTGGACTATGATGAGACCCCTACGAAAGGAACCGCAATGAACCTGAAGACTCTCGTCTACTGCTTCGCGATCGGCTTCGCCGCCGCCATCGCGTACGGAGACACTCCGAAGGCCAAGGACCACCTCCCCAAGAAGTGATCTCACGCTCTATAGCCCATATCCTGGGCTATAGAGTTTCGTCAAATTGGAAAGGAACACAATGGAGATCAAGTTCGTACCCAGAGTCATCGTCACTCAGCACAACGCATATCTCGAGGACGCCTCCTTCGAGACGCTTGTGCACGCGGCGATGAACGCCGCAGTCAAGAAGTACTGCGGGGTCGACGTCTCGTCGGAGCACTGCCCGCTTCCGACGCGAGTGGTCGTCTCGGCCAAGGGCGTTATCCGTCTCGAGTGGGACGAGGACGCGGAGGGTCCGATGATCATCGTCGGACGCCACACGGACGGACGCTACGGGCTCATCGCCGAGATCCGCCCCTCCAACGAGACCGCCCATATTCTCGACGGCTACCAGTTCGTCGGCTACGCACTCGACCCCATCCGCTCCGTCTACATGAGGAAGGCGTCATGAGCAGCCACATCGTCTCCGTCCGTTCCGACGACCCCTGTATCGACGGGATCAAGATCCTTCTGTCGGACGCCGTCCGCAACGACGCCGACAAGGCCGGGTACCACCATTTCCCGGTCGTCTCGCCGAAGACCTTCAGCGGGATCAAGTCGTACATCGTCACCGGGTCGCTCGATATCTCGGAGGACTGGTACGACGTCCAGAGGAACGGCCTCTGCGTCAATGTCATTTCTCGCAAGAGGACCGTCGAGTGATCTGGATCCTCTGGACGATCCTCGCCGTGATGTCCCTCTACTATGCGGGCACACGGTGGGGATCCGAGTACGCATGGGCGCTGTTCTGCGCCCTGCTCGTCATCTACCTCATGCACTTCCGCGTCATCTGAAAGGAACATATTCATGCCGTCGGCACAGATCACCCTCAAGGACGTCCGGCTCCTCTTCCGCAACTTCAGCGGTGCCCGCGATCGTTTCGGCAACGAGGGCAAGCGGACGTTCTGCGTCGTCCTGCCCGAGGACGCTGCGAACGACCTCCGCGCTCAGGGGGTCAACGTCCGGGTCCTCAAGCCCCGCGACGAGGACGACCAGCCGGAGCCCTTCGTCAAGGTCAACGTGAAGTTCGGGACCCGCCCGCCGAAGATCACGGTCATTTCCGGGAAGCACCGGACGATCCTGAAGGATGAGGCGTCCCTCGGGATGCTGGACTGGGCGGTTATCCAGCGCGCCGATATCCAGATCCGAGTCTGGCACAACGCCGAGCGCGGGTTCACCACCTGCTGGCTGAACAAGGCCTTCATCACCGTCCAGGAGGACGAGCTCGACGCGATGTACGCCGAGCCTCCGAGCGACGAGGACGCTCCGGAGGAGTGGCGAGCATGAGGATCACGCCCGACACCATTTCCAAGCTGCCGCAGCTCGAGGACGTTCGCGTTCGCATCGTACGACCGGACGGCTCCTCGGTCAGTGCCCGAGGGGATATCTACGCCGCTCTGCCGGGCGACGACAAGTGGTCCGTCCTTATTCGGAGCAACGGCGCCGAGGAGCTCTTCCTCTCGTCCGAGTGGGAGGGCATCTGGTTCGATGCCGCGAAGCTCCTGTGCCTCCACAGCAAGCGCGTCGAGACCGCCCGGTCATATCCGATCGAGGGGATCAGGTACCTCCTGATCAGCGATATCGAGTCGCTGCACGACAGCTACGCCGTATTCGGCGAGGACCAGGTCTATCTACTCGAGGACTCCTTCGGGAGCCGCATGAAGGGGTACTACACCTTCGCCCCCTGCCGGGAGTCCCGTCTTATTCACTGGGTCCGTGTCGAAGCGAGCTTCGTGGACCTCAAGGTCGTCCACCGACCGGACGACAGCACGTCATATCTCTACGTCATGAAGAAGGAGCCCGAGCTGTGAACGGCATGTGGAAGATCATTTCTCACGAGGAGTTCTACAACGACAGGCTGGCCACGATCGCCGACGGACAGGTTCGTGGCCACATCGACGAGACCGGCTTCCACGGCGGCTTCGTCGGAGCATTTCGTCTCGTCCTCGCGAACGGCGTGGAACTGCGCGTCCCCAAGGGCCAGTTCTACTCGATCATCGACTTCGAAGAGGGTACGATCGAGCTGATCGCTGCCGACTGACCATATTCGGACGGGGGCCTGGAGCGATCTGGGCCCCCGTCGACACAAAGGAGCACCATGTTACCCTACAACCGCCTTATTCTCGTTGACTTCCTCGAGGGGCCGAAGATCTGGGCGTACTGCATCAGACAGATCATCGATTATCAGTGCGGGCACCGCAAGGACATTCTGGTGATGGAGCACCGAGATCTCGAGACCAACCAGTCGTATGAGTTCGTGCTGGATACAGATCGCTTCAGCATCATCCAGGAAGTCGATCCGTATCGAAACGAGTACCATCTGGTCGTGATGGCCTATGGTTAACCCGCCCCCTCGGCCGACATATCCGATCACGGAATGGATCCGGGACGAGAAGTACCTCGGAAAGAAGGAGTACTGGATCCGATCCGGGCTCACGAAGCAGAGATACATGATATCCAGCAAGGGCCGCGTGAAGGGTCCTCGCGGCCATATCGGGTACGCCAGGCAGGGCGAGGGCGTCGAGGCCCGAAATCGTCAGGGCAACCCCCAGTTCTTCCGACTCGCTCGTCTGATGTGCGAGGCCTTCACGACATTCGAGTACGATCCGAAGAAGCATCGGTTCCGCTGGTTGGACGGCGACTCGAATAACCGGATCCTCTTGAACCTCGGCGTGCAGATGATGACCGGAGGCCACCGAAGAAGGCGGGAGAGGGCCAAGGATGCTGGCGAGGCGCATATCATTCGTATCAAGATCGAGGGGGAGGACGCGATGATCGAACGGCGCACCCATATCACCCGCGTCGTTCTGCCGAACATAGTCAAGAAGGAGAAGCTCACCGATATCTGGCTCGTCTCCCACGGCATGGTGGACGACGCGCACCGGTGGACATACTCAGCAAGGAGGAAGACAGATGGAACTCATTGACGCGCTCGTTCGCGAGGCGATCATGAACGGCGCCGACGATGTCGTGATCGAAGAGGACGAGAACACCGAGAAGGACAATTGCTACCGCGTCAGGCTGGTGAAGCATTGAGCGAGATCTGGAAGACCCTTTACGCATATTACGATCTTGAGGTCAGCAGCTACGGCCGCTTCCGCAAGATCAGCACGGGGACATATCGCAAGCCGACCCTGAACAAGGGATCGCTCGTCATGAGCGTCCTGGACGCGGAGACGATGCAGCAGCAGCAGATGGTCGCCCACCGACTCGTGTGGGAGGCATTTCACGGGCCCGTGCCGCCGATGCACTGCATCAGGCACCGGATGGAGGACCCGCGCGATATTCGTCTCGACAACCTCTACTGCCAGTCGTACTCGGACCTGGTTTCGGAGAACTGGCAGGGGAAGAAGGAGGAGTGGCGTCAGACGGCCTTCGAGATCGAGGGCTTCTGATGGCGGACCTGCTGTGGAAGCACCAGCGCGAGGCCCTGCGGAGGATGCATATCGGTTGCGTCCTCTGCGGGGCCCCGGGCTCCGGGAAGAGCATGGTGGGCATCGCGTTCGCCATCGAGACCATCACGGGTCATAATTTTGAGTCGGGGAAGAGCGCGAAGACGCCCACAACGCTCTACATCATCACGACCGCGACCAAGCGGGACAGTCTCGACTGGCAGGGGGAGCTCGCACGGTTCGGCCTCACGCCCAAGGAACCGACGCGCGGCATATCCTGCGTCGTCGACTCATGGAACAACATCCGGAAGTACGAGAAGGCGAGGGGCTTCTTCATATTCGACGAGCAGCGTCTTGTCGGGAAGGGCGCCTGGGCGAGGGCATATCGCAAGATCGCCGCCCGGAACCCCTGGATCCTGCTCTCGGGCACGCCCGGAGACACCTGGATGGACTACCTCCAGGTATTTCTGGGCAACGGCTTCTACCGCAACCAGACCGAGTTCGTGGGGAAGCACGTGGAGTACGACCGGTTCGCGCGATATCCGAAGGTCAAGCGGTACCACAACGAGAAGCTGCTGCGGAAGCACCGGGACGCCATACTGGTGCAGATGCCGATGGAGAGGAGGACCCGGCGTCACGAGCAGCGCATATCCTGCAAGTACGAGACGGAGACGTACAACGAGGTCCTGCGGGAACGGTGGGACGTTCTTCGGAACCGCCCGATCGAGGACGCTGCGGGTCTTGCCAGGGCGCTGCGCTATATCGTAGTGGCCTCGGGCGACCGCAGAGGTGCCCTTCTGAGGCTTCTGGCGGCCCGTAAACGAGCTATCGTGTTCTACATGTACAACTATGAGCGCGACATATTACGGGACGTCTGCGAGGCTCTGGCGAGGCCGTGGGGGGAGATGAACGGGACCTTCCACGACGAGGTGCCTCAGGGCGACGAGTGGGCGTATCTGGTGCAGTACACGTCGGGGGCAGAGGCCTGGAACTGCGTGACCTGCGACACCATCATATTCTACAGCGAGTCGTACTCGTGGAAGCAGGTGGAGCAGGCGAAGGGGCGCATCGACCGGGCCAACACCCCGTACAAGGACCTGTACTATATTACTCTGACGAGCGAGTCGGGCTTCGACCGCGCGGTCGAGAGGGCCTTGAAGAGGAAGGAGCGGTTCAACGAAGCGGCCTTCGGGCGACGATGACGGGGTCCCGGGGCGGTCTTACGGCCGTCTCGGGTTCTCGTTTTTGGCCAGATCCCAGGGGTGGCCATTTTTTTGGCCACGGTGGCCAGATTTGGCCACGAAGGAATCGTTGCAATGACGCCACTTTCTCTATCTTATGGCCAAAAGGCCATTTTTCTATTAATAAAGTTACTATTATTAATAGTAAACTATAGCCAGTAGAGCCTGTAAGCTCTCCCGTGGTGTGGACAAACCCGTCCCGTTTTTGGCCATTTGGCCATCCGGGCACCTTCCGTTGCAATACCGCCTAAAACGCTCTGGCCATTTTTGGCCACGCTGGACACGGATTTGGCCACTGGCCATTTTTGGCCAAGACCCGACCTGTCGCCTTGGGTACAATTACGCGTGCAGAACACGGGCTATAATGAAGATCCTGACCCGACCCCGCACGGGTCATGCATTTTCGGGAGGCTCAATGCTCGAACGAGAGTTCCAGGCTCGTCTCATCAAGGAGCTGCGCGCCCTTTTCCCCGGCAGCATCATCCTGAAGAACGACCCGAACTACAAGCAGGGCGTGCCGGACCTTATTCTCCTCTGGGAGGACAGGTGGGCCATGCTGGAGGTCAAGGCCTCCGGTCGCGCCAGGCACCGCCCCAACCAGGACTACTATGTCGACATTCTCGACCGGATGTCCTTCGCCGCATTCATTTCTCCGGACAACAAGGAACACGTCCTAGATGCACTTCAACGATCACTCACGTCTGACCGGCGCTCACGCATTTCTCAGCGCGAGTAAGCACGCCTGGGTCAACTACGATGTTGACCGCCTCCGCGAGGTCTATGGCACCAGCCAGGCCGCAGCGAGGGGGACCAGGCTGCACGAGCTCGCCGCAGAGCATATTCGGCTCCGCATCCGGATGCCGAAGAACCAGGTCACGCTGAACCGCTATATCAACGACGCCATCGGCTACCGCATGACGCCGGAGCAGACCCTCTGGTACAGCGACAACGCCTTCGGGACGGCGGACGCCATTTCCTTCGACGAGAAGAAGGGGTTCCTCCGCATTCACGACCTCAAGACGGGCGTGACGCCGGCGTCGATGACGCAGCTGCACATCTACGCTGCGCTGTTCTGCCTCGAGTACGGTTACCGACCCGGCGATATTCGGGCGGAGACGCGGATCTACCAGAACAACGAGGTCCTCGTCGACGAGCCCGAGACCGAGGTGCTGGCGCATATTCAGGACCGACTGGTCCAGTTCGACAAGATCATCGAGGGGCTCAAGCAGGAGGCGTGATGACTGACGATTTCCTCGTCCACTACGGCACGCCCCGCCACTCCGGGCGCTATCCCTGGGGCTCGGGCAAGGACCCGTACCAGAGCGCCTCGTCATTTCTCAGCGAGCGCGACCGTCTCCGCAAGGAGGGGATGAGCGACACCGATATTGCTCGGGGCTGGGGGATGACTACCACCGAGTTCCGGGCCCAGGGCAGCATCGCTCGCGCTGAGAAGAAGGCCGGCGATATTGCTCGGGCCACTCGGCTCAAGGACGCCGGTCTTCCCAATACCGCTATCGCGGAGAAGATGGGGCTTAACGAGTCCTCTGTTCGAGAGCTTCTCAAGCCGGACGCCGGGCATCGCCAGGACGCCATCAAGCGCACCAGCGATATTCTCGAGGCCGAGTGCAAGGCCAAGCGGTATATTGAGTACGGCACCGGCGTGGAGATGAATCTCCAGACCTCGACCGCCACGCTCAATACCGCGGTAGAGACACTTCGCCAGAAAGGCTACAAGACCCACGAGGTCTATATTAAGCAGCCGGGATCGGACAAATTCACGATCCTGAAGGTCCTTACCCCACCGGGCGTCACCAAAGCCGATGTCATGGCAAACCGCGACAAGATCCGTACCCCGGGCGTTGTCGTGGATGAGAACGGCATATTGTCGACGGGCCTCAAGCCCCCGACCAAGGTGTCGAGCAAGCGCCTGCGTATTCGCTACGCCGAGGATGGCGGCACCGACATGGACGGTGTTATTCAGCTTCGCCGTGGAGTTCCTGATCTCGACCTAGGCGGTTCGTCATATGCTCAGGTGAGGATCAATGTCGATGGCACGCACTACCTCAAGGGTATGGCAATGTACACCGACAAGCTCCCCAAGGGTGTTGACATGATATTCAACACCAACAAGCCCAAGGGGACCCCGGCACTCGGTCCGAAGGACCACTCCGTCCTCAAGCCGCTCAAGGATGACCCGGACAATCCGTTCGGTACGGTCGTCAAGCAGCGATATTACAAGGACAAGAAGACGGGCAAGCGCAAGCTGTCCGCCCTCAATATTGTGAACGAGGAGGGATCCTGGGACCGCTGGTCCTTATCATTGGCCTCCCAGTTCCTCTCGAAGCAGTCGCCCATATTAGCCCGGAAGCAGCTCAAGGCCACTCGCGAGGCCAAGGAGCGGGAGTTCAAGGAGATCATGAGTCTCACGAACCCCGTTATTCGTAAGAAGCTCCTTGCGTCATTTGCGGAAGACTGCGACTCGGCGTCGGTGCACCTCAAGGCCAAGGCCCTACCCGGTCAGGCCTCGCAGGTCATATTGCCAATGCCGCATCTCAAGAAGAACCATGTGTATGCACCAAATTTCCGCGATGGTACTGTGGTGTCTCTTGTTCGTTATCCTCACGGCGGGACCTTCGAGATCCCGCAGCTTGTGGTTAACAACAAGGACAAGAAGGCGCGTCACATTATGGGTCGTGCTCGGGACGCTATTGGTATTCATCCTTCTGTCGCCGAGCGACTCAGCGGCGCTGACTTCGACGGGGACTCCGTTGTAGCCATCCCGCATATCGGCACGACTCGCATTCGCTCCACCCCGGCGCTCAAGGGACTCAAGGGCTTCGAGCCCAAGCGGGTCTATCCGGCATATCCTGGGATGAAGAGGATGCGGGACACCCAGACCCAGATGGGTAAGATCAGTAACCTTATTACTGACATGACCCTGAAGGGGGCATCGGAGTCCGAGCTCGCTCGTGCTGTCCGCCACTCGATGGTTGTTATTGACGCGGAGAAGCACTACCTCAACTACAAGCAGAGCGAGAAGGACAACGGCATATCTGCGCTCCGGAAGAAGTACCAGGGCGGCACCAACCGTGGTGCCTCCACTCTTATTTCCAGGGCCAAGGGCGAGGTCCGGGTCGACGAGCGCAAATTGCGCCGAGCTGCGAAGGGCGGCCCCATCGATCCCAAGACTGGCAAGCTCGTCTACGAGAAGACCGGTCGGGGATATTACAACGACAAGGGTATCTGGGTGCCCAAGGTCACCAAGGTACCCAAGATGTCCATGGTGGACGATGCGCATAATCTCAGCAGCGGTACTCGTATGGAGGGGCTATATGCTGACCACGCCAATGCCATGAAGGCACTGGCAAATCGTAGCCGCAAGGCTGTCATTTCTACGCCCCCCTTGAAACGGGACCCCCGGATGGCGCGAAAGTACGCCCCCGAGGTTTCAAGCCTCCGGGCCGCCCTCAACCGTGCCGTCAAGCAGAAGCCTTTGGAACGACAAGCGCAAATCATTGCACAAGGAGTCGTATCCAAGAAGGTCGCTGCAAATCCTGATATGTCCCGCAAGGACCGGGAGAAGATTGAACGCATGGCTATAGAGACTGCTCGCGCTAGGCTCGGCGTTGACAGACAGGGTACCCGCATTCGTCCCACCCCCCGTGAGTGGGAAGCTATTCAGCGTGGTGCTGTGTCCAATGCTATGATGGAGGAGATCGTGGCCAATGCGGACTCTGATCACATCAAGAAGCTCGCTATGCCGCGTGAGAAGACTCGTGTCACTACAGCACAGCAGTCTCGCATCATGACGCTGCGCAGCAGAGGCGCTACACACGCTGAGATTGCAGAGGCTCTCGGGCTCTCGGTCTCACAGGTCAAGTCAGTGATCTACAACGACGAGTAGTGACAGCTACACTACTACAGGAGGCTGTGGTGCTTGCCTTTAGACTCACAACAGAGGACAATCCGTTCGATCCTTTCGATGAGTTCGACGAATGGTACAAGTTCGATGTGTCTAATGGCTACGGCACCACTGCCTACCTGGGTAGGGTGACATACAGTAGCGACGAACTGTCTCTTGCAGATCAGATTGAAGCTTCTAATGAAGCTGTAATTGAGGCTTTTGCGCTCAATCTGACTGGCAACTACAGGATTGTGGAACGAGATGTCGAAGTCTGATGAAATGAAATGACTTAACGACCATCCGTCCCCCGGGGGGAGGTCCCGCGAAGACTACCCCCCTCCTGCTTCGCCGCCCTCCTCGAAAAATCCCCGCGGGGATTTTAGCGATTCGCATTCCGGTTCGGACCAGGTTCCAGGCTCTGTCCGAGGACGAGTTTTCTGTGTGTTCCTTTCCTCTTTCTCGGCGGGGGAAGGGCCTGGAATCTGACCTGAACCGGATGCGAACTGAGCGGAAGGAACGCAAAGTGGGGAAAAGGCCGATAAGGTCGCCCGAACAGCAGGAGAACCGACTCATAACCCTCGCCGTTCGTCGGGCTGAGGAGATGCTCGAGGCCGGCACGGCGCCTCCGAGCATCATCACGCACTATCTCAAGCTCGCCACCTCTCGAGAGCGGCTTGAGCAGGAGCGTCTTCGAGCTGAGAACGACATGCTTCGCTCCAAGAAGGAGGCACTCGACGCCTCCATCAAGGGGGCCGAGGCTTACACAGAGGTTCTTGAGGCCTTCAAGTCCTACGCGATCGCAGGCTCGGATGATGTTGACGTACGATGAGCTTTTGCAGCGCGATGGCTATGAGGAACGCCTCGCATACCTCATGCGCGGAGGCGCAGTGGGCGGGGAGACATTCGGGTCGTTGCGTTGGCTGAATCAGCGCTTCTACGCATCCTCAGCCTGGAAGCGTGTCCGCGCCCAAGTCATTGCGCGTGACGCCGCTTGTGATCTCGCGGTTCCGGGACTTGAGGTTTCTGACCGGATTCTGGTCCACCACATGAACCCGATCGATCCGGAGGCGCTGGAACAAGGCGACCCGGCGGTGTTCGACCTGTCTGGACTCATCACGGTGTCCCACGATACGCATAATGCGATCCACTACGGTCGCGGTTCTCGACGACCACGTTTGACCGAGCGAAAACCCGATGATCACCTGCTGTGGAGGCGGCATGACCATTCTTAGCGATGTCAAGCAGACGCTCGGCGTTACTCCTGACTACACGGCCTTCGACACGGAGATCATCATCGCCATTAACTCGGCCCTGATGATCGCTGAGCAGCTCGGACTGCCGCCCTTTCAAGTTTCTACGGGCGAGGAGACGTGGGAGGAGTACTTCGATCCTGTCTCCTGCGCCATCGATGCTGTCAAGACCTACATCAGTCTCCGCTCGCGACTGATCTTCGATCCGCCGAACAACTCGTTCCTAACAGGAGCGATCGAGAAACAGATTGAGGAGTGCGGCTGGCGTATCGCGTTCCAGATTGAGGTGAACACATGAGCATCTTCGACGTACCGCTCTCAGAGATTCGAGATCCCAACGAGCTCGCTCACTTCGGCGTCAAGGGCATGAAGTGGGGTCGACGTCGAGCGAAAAAGCGAAGCGAGATCAAGGCGCGTATCGCAAAGCAGGGGGGCGCCAAGATCTCTCTCATCTATGACAAGAAGTCGCCACAGCACTATGTGAACGGGACCTTCGGCACAGGAACGCTTCGCGCTCGTGGCCTCTCGAAGGCGCTCATCAGGTCGAAGGGCGCTAGGCGCAAGGCCTTGGGTCGAGCCATCGTGATCCAGAAGGCTCGTTCTAATCGTCGGTGGAAGAACACGCCGCTGGCCCGAGCGGTCACCAGCACTAGTAATGCCCGGTTCCGAGACCGCTACAAGGCTGCCCGCAAGGCCTGGAAGCGGGACCGGCAGGACTACAACTACGCCGGTAACCGAGGCGGAGTCATTGGCGAGTATGTTCGGCAGCGTCGCAGGCAGCGCAAGTGAGGACTAAATGATGCAACCCGACGAGAACTCCCTCGCCCACTTCGGCGTCAAGGGTATGAAGTGGGGCCGCCGTAAGCAGCGACCCCATGGCAGCGGCCGCCAGGGCCGTATGAGCGCTCGCCAGAAGCGCGCGCGTGATATGTCGAACATGAGTGACACCGAGCTCCAGCGGTATCTGAATCGTCGCCGCATGGAGAACGAGTATCACAAGATGAACCGCACCGGCGGAGAGAAGTTCCGTTCCTGGGCGGTGGGCGTAGGCAAGCAGGCGGCTGAGCGGGCTGCGAAGCGAGCCGCGAATCAACTCATTGATCGCGGACTCGACGCGGGTGCTGGTGCGCTTCGCGCCTATGGGCCTTCCGCCCTCGAGGGCGCTAAGTCACTCGGCAGTCGAGCGGCGGGTGCGCTGAAGCGAACCCCCGGCAAGGAGCTTGTCCGCTACGACCCCGGTGTTGGCGGCGGAATCGGCCCAAGGCGAAAGTCTCGCGGTGAGCGGGTTCGAGAGAGCCTCGGCGGTCTTGGCTCCAAGGCGCGTTCTGCGGCCTCTCGCGCTCAGGGCGG
>ERZ773010.249-NODE-249-length-40871-cov-9.299882_pt1 | contig 40871 bp, 35 predicted proteins | sample MGYA00580842_ERZ773010 | MGnify/ENA primary metagenome ERZ773010 (study PRJEB29015, sample SAMEA2737982) | human oral metagenome | biome: human oral; feature: human-associated habitat; material: dental | place: China | collected 2107 ... | reverse complement strand
CCAAAAGAGGGTGGAAAGGTGAGGATTACGGTTTTGACTGGATGCGCGTAGGCGACACAGGGGTGTTTGGCGATACCGATTATAAAACGATTGTAGCCAAACAGTATAAAAAAGGGACTTTTGACTTGATAAGAGGTATTGAAAATAAAAATGAATATAAAGGTGATTTTATTACTGATGAAGATTTATACCTTGAATTAGGCAATGATGTATATGGTGCTTATGAGGTTCCGTGGCGTATGACAACTGACCCTACCGGTAATAGTGAAGTAGCAAAATATTATTGTTCGTGGCTTTCTATGTACCCTATTAAAAAAGTAGGAGAGTCCGAACAGCCTAATAGTGTACAAGTTTTACTAAAAATAGATATAGAAGAAGCCCCTTATGAATTGCGTTTTAAAGTGCCTGAAGGCTTTGTGGTAAGCCCCGAAGTGATTCATACCCAAGACAAACCCAAAGGAATTTTTGAAGTACCTCTTACTATCACTTGTAATACAGCTTGTGAAAGCGATCAAGAGTTAAAAGTAATGGCAATAGCCAACGAAGGAGTCCCTATAGAACAGGGTCTCTTAGCAGGCAAGCTTCGTATATGGGCAAATGCACCAGCCAAACAGAAAAAGGCTAAAATAATACTGATAAAAGTTACAACTCCTCCTATTTCAAGAGGAAGAAAAGGAACAGGTGAAACCGCAGGACAAGAAGAATTGTTTAAAAAGTTTTTACAGCAGGCTTTAATAGATACGGAGGTCATTACTAAAGAAGTAGATGTAAGTATCCCTACGGAGGCTTCCTATTTTTTAAGAGCCTATACAAAGTCAGGGCTGATAAGGTCTCATTATAAAGAAAGAAGCGATATTCCTGTAGGGTTTAAAGATATAGAAAATTATATTTATGATAAATTGAAAGCTGATTTAAGTGCCAAAGGAGAAGACCCTAACCAATATGACAACGCTTATAAGGCTATTTACTTTGGTGAAAATGGAGGAGGGCAAAATAATAGAGGAACTATTGATAAAGTAGAAGGCTATAATGCAGGAAAATTTATTGTTTTATTTCAAGAAAAAGACAAATCGACAGCTACTCACGAGTTTCTACACGCATTTAATCTACCTCATAGTTTTACGAATAGAGAAGTAGATGACCACGCTAAATCTACATATAAAGTTCAAATGACAGAAAATATAATGGATTATTCGCATCTTGTACCCGAAGAGCGTTATTCTCTATGGAAATGGCAATGGGAAGTAGCGAATGGTAGTATTTAATAACGTAATAAAAATAGTAGAAATGAAAAAAGTAATTTATCAAAATTTCCCTATCGTAACCGATGAATTTGAAGTTTTTGATGAGGCTCTTTACAAAATAATGGAAAAAGATGCTACAGGAGATGTGTTTTATTATTATAAAGACGGTACTTTCCTTGAAATGTGGAAAAGGGAAAAATATTTTGTTTATGCCTTGTACCCTTCTAATTCCTATTTCTGTTTATATAAAGAGTTTTATGCTTCAAATGGTTATATAATGCGAAAAGGTATTGATTATGTAAGAGGTTTTGCTAAAGGACTTTGGTATGATTTTGACGAGAAAGGCATTCTTGTAAAAACCACTGATTACGATGCGCCTTTTACTTTTAGTTTTGAGGATATCTTAGCCTATTGTAGGGCACATCGTATTGAGGTAACAAAAGGATACCAACGTATAGGATTTCATAATGAGATTCACCGTTTTGTAAATGCCGATGGGAGTTGTTATTGGACAATAGAACATTTGAAGCGTGACGACCTTATAGAAGCTATCTATTTAGACGGCAAAACAGGAAAAGAAATCAAAAGAGAGGATATAGAATACATCAATAATTAAAATTTATATATGCCAAATATAATCACTAGTACAGCGGAACTTATTTGTAATCAAGGTAGTACTAAAAGTAATCTTACTGTTACAAGTCAAACATTTACAACTATAGAGGAGAAACCTATTGCCACAGAAGAAGACAAACAAGCCAATGTGAATATACTTCCCTTTGGACAGTGTAGACTAAAACCTACCACAGGAGGATATTTGCCTTGTGTGCCGTGTCCTATAAAATGGGAGAATACTGCCAAAAATACAACTATCAATGAAATGAAAATTCTTACCGATGAGAGTACTTGTAATTGTGCTATTGGTGGAAAAATATCAGTAACAGATAGAGGACATAACGAAAATCATAAAGTAGAATAACAATATCTTTCTATACTTCTCCTTTCCATTATTAATTTCCTTGTTACTCACGTACCTAACATAGCCTTATCTCTTATCTCTTACCTAATTAAGTTATTGTAAGGAACGCAAGTATCAAAACCTTTGGAGGCAAAATAAGCGGGGGTATCTTCGGTTTCGGAAATGGCTAATACAAAATCACCACCCCAAGCGCCCAAACTCTTCACTGTGCCGTTGAAATCGGAAAAAAGGCGTTCTTTAACGGTGGGCATACTCAAGTAGTTGCTAATGAGGGTTTCGTGTTCGTTTAATATCTGGCAAACATCGGCTATGGTGTGCGCTAAAAGAAACTGCTCAGTAAGGCGAGTAATGCTCTCAGCAAGTTTGCGTTTACTTTTAGTTACTGACTGATAACGCGCAATTCCGTCCTTGCTATTTTGTTTCTGATTGAGATAAACGAAGTAGATTTGATGCGTATGAGGAAAAAGAAAGCGCAAAGGGTAACTATGTGGTTTGCCTCCTTCCAACTTATACAACAATGGGGTATTGCTTTTGGCACAAGCGATATCGTAACCACTGCCACCAAAACTCTTAAAAAGCAGTTCGTATGGATTTACGGCTGCCCACTGCGCTATATTGTTGATGAGTGTAGAGGAAGTGCCTAAGCCCCACAAACGAGGGAACTCTAAATGAGTTTGCACTTGAGAGTGTAACCATTTATCTTTGAAATTGGGGTTGAGGTGAGTAGCCGTAGTGAGAATTTTTTGCAATGTTTGTGCTATTTGTTGGTCGGTTTCAGTAGTGAGTGTCGCACTGTCGAACCACAAATCACCGTTGGCATCAAAGGCTTGCCATCGGCTTTCGTTTGCTCCTTCTATTACCTTCAATGTCTGTCCTTTCTGAGTGGGTAAAGCAAAAGCGAGCGCCCCGTCGAGCACCGCATATTCGCCCGTAATGAGCAATTTACCATTACTATGAAAAGAATAAGTTTGTGTTACTCCCATATTTTTTATATCTTTGCACTCTGAAAGGACAAAAGTAATAATTATTTACAGATAAAAAATAGAACAATGAAAAAAATAAAACAACTTTTATGCGTGTTTGCCCTCGCATTTCCGTTTGTTGTAGGGGCACAATCTATGCAAATAAGAATTGCCACTACCAGCGGAGATGAACAAAGTTTCAGGAGCGCTGAAGAGCTTATGAAGACTAACTTTGCTAAGCTAAAAGAAGTTAGAATTTATAGCAATTCAAATAATGAAGTGCAAGTAAGTGAGGCTTTATTGAGAAGGCTTTTTAGTGAAGCACAGCAACTTGAAGTATTGGAAATAAAGGAAGTGGGGATAGCTTCATTTCCTGAGCTAAGTGTTGAAAATAAAACACTAAAAGTATTGGTATTACGCCTCAACAACCTAAGCAAATTACCTGAGAACATCGGCAGTCTTTCGGTTTTGCAAACTATAGATATCTATAACCCGATTACCGAAGTGCCTGCGTCACTTATGAACTTAAAACAGTTAGAAAATTTGAAGTTTGAAGGAGCTGAATTTACAGATTTCCCTGAGCAAGTGTTTGCCTTACCTAAGTTGAAATCACTTATCATCAGTCAGTTTGACACGAAGAACAAAATAAAAGTACTTCCTGATAACTTCGACAAGTTGCCACTACTTGAAGAACTATCGTTGCGCAATGCTGCGCTTAGCGAAGTGCCTGCCTCAGTAGGACGTTTGCCAAAGTTAGAAAACGTATACTTCAATGCGAACAACCTCACTAAATTACCACAAGCATTGGCTGAAAATCCACGATTAACTTACGTGAATATCAACGACAATCCACTTGATTTCAAACAGTTTATAAAATCGATAGAGAAAATACAGTGGAAGGGTGTTTTGTACATCAACAACCGTAATTTCACTACTCAGCAATACGAAGAAGTAGAAAAACGCTTGCCCAGAATAAGCGTATTCTACACTCAGAGAGAAGAATAAGTACCTTAAAATGCATTTCATTTTATGAAAGAAAAACCCATAAAAGTAGGAATTTCCATTGGTGATATGAACGGTGTAGGACTTGAAATTATCCTAAAAACCTTTGAAGACCACCAAATATTGGAATTGTGTACGCCTATTATTTTTGCTTCGAACAAGTTAGTTTCTTTTCAGAAGAAACATTTCAATACCACTGCCAATTTTCAAGGAATTGAGAGTGTGGAAGCTGCTATTGACGGCAAGCTAAATGTGCTAAACTGCTGGAAAGAAACACCTACGGTTACTTTCGGACAAGAAACCGAAGAAGGTGGCAAATATGCCTTTTTATCATTACAAGCTGCGGTGGAAGCATTAAAAAACAACAGTATTGATGTGCTGGTAACCGCTCCTATCAATAAGAACAACATACAGTCGGACGCGTTTCACTTCCCTGGTCACACCGATTATTTGGCACAAGAGCTCAACGGCACTAGCCTGATGTTTATGGTGAGCGAAGACCTAAAAGTGGGTTTACTTACTGACCACGTGCCTTTGAAAGAGGTTTCTTCTCTTATTACAGAAGCCCTCATTATGGAGAAAGCGCGCCTGATGAACGAATCACTCATTAAGGACTTCCGCTTACAACGCCCTAAAATAGCCGTATTGGGCATTAATCCACATTGCGGAGATAAAGGCGTGATAGGTAACGAAGATGACGAAGTGTTACGCCCAGCCTTGAAAAAGCTATATTTCGATGAGAATATATTGGTATTTGGCCCTTTTGCTGCCGATAGTTTCTTCGGTTCACAAACCTACCGGAACTACGATGCGGTATTAGCACCTTACCACGACCAAGGGCTTATCGCGTTCAAAACCATTGCCTTTGGTAGTGGTGTGAACTATACAGCAGGACTTAGCAAAGTACGCACTTCGCCCGACCACGGTACGGCTTACGAAATAGCAGGCAAGGGCATTGCCGACCCTGAGTCGTTCCGTCACGCTATTTTCACTGCTTTAGATGTGTTTAGAAACCGTGAAGAGTACGCTGAACTAACCAAGAACCCGCTAAAAGTGCGCTCTTTAGAAATGGACAAAGACAAATAATTACGAAATGAATATCAAAAAATTAGGAGCGATAGACATAGGGTCGAACGGGGTGAGATTGCTCATATCGAACGTATTGGAAGAGCCTAACGAAGCTCCGAAATTTACCAAAGCCAGCTTGGTGCGCGTGCCTATCCGTTTGGGAGCTGATGTATTTTTAGACGGGCTCATCTCAGAAGAAAACACCGATAGATTGGCAGACACGATGCAAGCGTTCAGTTTGCTGATGAAAGTAAACCAAGTGGAAAAGTATCGCGCTTGTGCGACCTCGGCAATGCGAGAATCTACCAATGGGCAACAAGTAGCCGATGAGGTATACAAACGTACAGGAGTGCGCATAGATATTATAGATGGTGCCGAAGAGGCGAGCATTATTGCTTCTACCGATATTTCAAGTTTAATACAAAAAGATAAAGATTACCTATACATAGACGTAGGCGGGGGTAGTACTGAGTTTACGGTCTTCTCGAAGGGGAAGGTAAAGAAGTCGCGTTCGTTCCCCATAGGTACAGTACGTTTATTGGACAACAAAGTAAGCAATAAAACGTGGGAAGAAGTAGAACACTGGATAAAAAAGCATACGAAAGACTGTGAGCATATAGAAGCCATTGGTTCAGGAGGGAACATCAACAAGATACACAAGAACTCCAACAGCAGAGAAGGAGAACCACTGAGCTATCAGTACCTCACCGATTACCTTAACTATGTATCGGGATTTACTTACGATGAACGCATCAGGCTCTTAGGCTTTAATCCCGACCGCGCCGACGTAATTCTGTATGCACTTACAGTGTTCATCAATGCGATGAAATGGTCAGGAGCAGAAATTGTACACGTACCCCGTATTGGTCTTGTCGATGGGATTGTAAGGAGCATTTATAATGAAGGATAAGTGATTTAAATTTTAATAGTTTGTAATAAAAAGTGAAAGAGCTTAATACATCATTCGTATTAAGCTCTTTCTTTTTACAATGAAAGTTAAACTAAACTCGGAAATTATTGCTTGGTAGAGGATAAGTACCCTCTACTAAAATACTACTATCTACATCTTGGAGGTTACGATGACCTGAAAAAGCCATAGTAGTATCCATTTCGTCATATAATATTTGCAAAGCACGAGTTACGCCTTCTTCGCCATAAGCACCGAGCCCATATACAGGAGCACGACCAAGCATAATACCTTTAGCTCCTAACGCCCACGCTTTGAGCATATTTTGCCCTGTATAGAAACCAGAGTCTATCCATACTTCGGTTTGGCTACCTACGGCGCTTACAATATCGGGGAGTGCTTTGATAGTGGAAATAGTATCGTCCATCTGGCGACCACCGTGGTTAGACACAATGATAGCATCGGCACCATATTTCACAGCTTCGATAGCATCTTCAGGAGTCATAATACCCTTTAAGATGATAGGTCCCCCCCACAATTCTTTAATTTCGGCGATATCTTTCCAACTAAGACTTGGGTCGAACTGCTCTTTTGTCCAAGAGGAAAGTGAAGAGAGGTCGGATACGCTTTTCGCGTGACCTGCAATATTGCGGAATGTCCAACGGCGATTGCCAAACACATAGCGCAATCCCCAAGGAATTTTAGTAGAAAGGTTAATCATATTAGGGATAGTGAACTTAGGAGGGGTGGAAAGTCCATTCTTTATATCGCGATGACGATTGCCGAGCACCTGCAAATCTACGGTTATCATTAAAGCAGAGCATTTAGCATCTTTAGCACGACGAATAAGGTCTTTCATAAAATCGCGATCGCGCATTACATACAACTGAAACCAAAAGGGCTCTACTCCTGCTTCTACCAAATCTTCGATAGAGCAAATAGACATCGTAGAAAGCGTAAAAGGGATTCCAAATTTTTGAGCGGCTTTTGCCATATGGATTTCACCATCAGCCCACATCATTCCCATAAAGCCAACAGGAGCCGTCATAGCGGGAAACTTTACCTTTTGTCCTAAAAGAGTACTTTCGAGGGTACGGTTATCCATATCCACTAATATGCGTTGACGGAATTTGATAGGGTTAAAATCGGAAACATTTTCTCTGTAAGTTGATTCAGTCCAAGAGCCGGTGTCTACATACTCATAGAACATCTTAGGGACGTTGCGTTTACACACCACACGCAAGTCCTCAATGTTTGTCATTTTAGTTAAATCTCTCATTTGGATAAGTTTTTTAAATTGATAATCTTAATACTTTAAAAAAATAGATATTGTTTTCTTTTTCTAATTTGGTCGCAAATATAAACAATAATTTTGATTTAGCAACTTTTTCTTTTGAAAAAGTAAATTTACAATCAAAAATATATTACAAATAATCCGATAAACTACAAATGAGAACCTCTTTGAAGCACGATAGAACTTTCAATTTGTGAATTGACAATTATTTTCTATCTTTGCACCTTTAATTATTAGTTCGTTGTCTCTCGGTACAGACAACTCACAACTCATCACTAAAAACTAAACACTAAGAAACAAATGAAGAACATACGTAATTTCTGCATTATTGCACATATCGACCACGGAAAGAGTACCTTAGCCGACCGTTTGCTCGACTTTACCCAAACCGTAACCGAACGCGAAAAACAAGACCAATTGCTCGACAATATGGACTTGGAGCGGGAGCGCGGTATCACTATCAAGAGCCACGCAATACAAATGGAATATGTGTACAAAGACGAAACGTATATTCTCAACCTTATCGATACCCCCGGTCACGTGGATTTCTCTTATGAGGTATCGCGTTCCATCGCTGCTTGCGAGGGGGCACTCCTGATCGTAGATGCTGCCCAAAGCATACAAGCACAGACAATTTCTAACCTCTACTTGGCTCTCGAAAACGACCTTGAAATCATTCCCGTACTCAACAAAATAGACCTACCCAGCGCTAATCCCGAAGAGGTGAAAGACGACATTGTAGACCTATTAGGTTGTTCGCCCGATGAGATTATCCCTGCCAGTGGTAAAACAGGTTTGGGCGTAGAGGCAATTTTAGAGGCTATTATAGAGCGTATTCCTGCCCCTACTGGCGACCCTAAGGCACCGCTGCAAGCGTTGATATTCGACTCGGTATACAACTCTTTCCGCGGGGTGGAGACTTACTTCCGGGTGATGAACGGTGAAATACGCAAAGGGCAGAAAATCAAGTTTATGTCCAACGGCAAAATCTATGATGCTGATGAGGTGGGTACGCTTAAACTCAACCAAGTGCCCAAGCAAGTGATTGGCACCGGTGATGTGGGTTACCTTATCACCGGTATTAAGGATGCGCGTGAGGTGAAAGTGGGTGATACTATTACCTCGGCAGTAGACGGTTGTAAAGAAGCTATTGACGGCTTTGAGAACGTAAAGCCAATGGTATTTGCAGGAATTTATCCAGTAGATACCGAAGATTACGAAGAGCTACGCACCTCTATGGAAAAACTCCAACTGAACGATGCTTCGCTGGTGTTTACCCCCGAAAGCTCTGCCGCTTTGGGCTTTGGTTTCCGCTGTGGATTCTTAGGGATGCTACACTTAGAAATCGTGCAAGAGCGTTTGGAACGCGAGTTTGGTATGACCGTTATTACTACTGTACCCAACGTAAGTTACCACGCCTTTACCAAAAAAGAACCCGAAAAAGAGATTATCGTAAATAACCCTTCTGACCTCCCCGACCCGTCGAAATTAGACCGTGTGGAAGAGCCGTATATCAAGGCGAGTATTATCACCAAATCGGATTTTATAGGGCAGGTGATGTCACTCTGTATTGAGAAACGCGGACAGATAACCAACCAGCACTACCTCACCCCTGAGCGTGTAGAGCTGAACTTTGATATGCCTCTTGCCGAAATCGTATTCGACTTTTACGACCGACTTAAAACAGTGAGCAAGGGCTATGCCTCATTCGACTACTCCCCTATCGGGATGCGTGCTTCTAACCTTGTGAAAGTGGATATTCTTATCAACTCGCAATCGGTAGATGCACTCTCTGCCCTTATCCACGCCGATAATGCTTATAACATAGGCAAGAAGATGTGCGAGAAGTTGCGCGAACTGATCCCGCGCCAACAGTTCGACATTCCGATACAGGCAGCTATTGGGGCTAAAATTATCTCACGTGAGACTATTAAAGCGCTCCGCAAAGACGTTACCGCCAAGTGTTATGGGGGTGATATCTCGCGTAAACGTAAGCTTTTAGAGAAACAGAAAGCCGGTAAAAAACGTATGCGCCAAGTGGGGAATGTGGAGATACCACAGAGTGCGTTTATGGCGGTGTTGAAGTTGAATGACTAGACCGTAGCACGGTCGGACAGAAAAGCGTAAAACTCATCATTATGTCAGAAAATAAAGAAATAGTCAATTTTGTTAAAGAAACAGGTGGTCAATTAGTAGGAAACTTGTATACAGATTTGTTTCAGCCTTCTATAGAGACTATAGGTAAAACACTTGGTAGTGTAGTAGAGTTTGTAACATTATTTCAAGTTCCTATTCAGTATATAAATGAAAAAGTTAAACTTAACTTTTCTAAAAGGTTAAAAGAATATAGTGAAAAATTAGAAGATATTCCTGATGAAAAGAAATGTGAAGTAAATCCTCAAATAGGAGTTCCTATAATGGAAAGATTAGGTTATACAACTAACGATGAAATTGCTGATTTATTTACAAATTTGCTAACAAAAGCAAGTTGTGTAGATACTGTTAATTTAGCTCACCCAAGCTTTGTGCAACTAATAGAAAGGTTATCAGTAGATGAAGCAAGAATTATAAAGTATCTTGTAGGGAAAGAGTATATTTTGTGTATATCAATCAGAATTATAAATGACGATGGAAATTTTATAGAACCAGTAAGAAATAAAACCTTAATATCTAAAAGTATTAGTTTAGATTTTCCTGAAAATGAAGGGGTTTATTTGGATAATTTAGTTAGTATGGGAATACTAGATATATCCCATGGAAATTATAAGTCAGATGAGACTTTATATCAACCTCTTTTAGAAAAATATTCTGTACAAAATGCCGTCATAGGATTTGATTTTAAAAAAATAGAATATCCAAAATCATTTTATCAAATTACAGATTTCGGAAAGGCTTTTATAAAGGCTTGTAACAACACTCAGTGATTTATCAACTTTTTTATACTTTATATTGGTAAATTTTAATGTGTAAAAATCTGATTATGCTTATGAAGGGAAGAGTATTTAATCTATTTGTATCTATACTGGTTTATATAATATATCTCATTATTATATCAATTAAACAATTAAAAGTATGGTTAAATGAAGAATATAAAAATGAACAGAAATTTAATTGGGAAATATTAATAGGTTTATATCCTATTTTTGTTCTCATAGGTTTTTTATATTTAGATTCTTTTTTTGAAGAATATGTAATATCATATAATTTGTACTTTAATATTAACGATTGTATTGATATTCTTTATAAAAAAGGGGCAATTCTTTTTTATTTATTGACTTTTACAGTTGTATCTCTTTCTTCATTTTCTATTTTTTTCTTTGTGAGAAAAAGACAAAAGAGCATAAATAATAAAAAAGTGATTTATACAATATTAGAAATAATGATAATTCCAGCAATCATTATTTTTGCTTTTTTGTTTGTAGGAGATATTCTCTTAGAGAAAGCATTATCAATTTTAGGGCTTATATTATTAGTAGTAAGTATTTATTTTTTCGGAAATAAAAATATAGCAATAATTTTAAGTATATGTTTTTTTGCTTTATATCTTAATAATTTAGGGGAAAAAGATGCTAAAGAAATAATAAAAAATAAAGGTAATTATAGACTTAATATTATATTGAAAGAAAATGATACAATTCTAAGAGATACAGTTCCTTCAAGATACCTTATTTATAAAACAACAGATTACATATTTATCAAAGATGATGAAAAAAATAAAGTTATTATCAAACCTACTTCTGATATACAAGAAATATCTTTTACTCCTTAATGTATAAAACTAAGCACACTCTTAACAAAAACATACTATGGACTTTTTAACAGGAAAAACACTATCAGATACTATTTACGATACCCTTTTTAAGGCGGAAAAGGAACTTATTATCATTTCGCCTTATATTCAGCTGGGAGATTACCTCAAAGACAATGTTTTTAAACAGCTTTTAAACAACACCAAACTGCATATACTCATTGGTTTTGGCAAAAGTACCTCTAATGGAGAAGAAAATTGTAAGCGTGAAGATATTGAGTACTTCTTGGGCTTCCCGAATATCACAATGGTGTATATTCCACAGTTACACGGACAATATTATGCCAACGAAAAGCAATCGGTGATTACCTCTATGAACCTTTTGGATTACTCGCTGGTAAACAAGGTAGAGTTTGGCGTACTCGCCGAAAAAGCCCTCACCGACCTTGTGAACAAAAACAACTTCTTCGAGACTTCCAAAAACACCATTATGAGTGTACTCGACAGCGGTTACACTATCTTTGCCAAACGTCCTAACTACAACAAGAAGTTTTTAGGTCTGGCGAAAGACTATGTAGGCTCTACTGTGCATTTGGATTTGGTAGACGATGTATTGTCCAACAGAGAGGTGAAGCCTATCCGCTACTCCTCTTTTATACCCGAAAACTATACCCATACCGATAACAGACCACCCGTAGAACCTGAATCTACTCCTGAAAAAGTAGTACAAGAGGATACTCCGACAGAAAACCTACAAACAACCTCGCCTCAAGAGGCACCGCAAGCCACATCACAGGAAAAGAAAGGACACTGTATTCGTTGTAATACAGAAATACCCTTTAACCCATTGATGCCCTTGTGTAACAGTTGTTACCAAGAATGGGCAAAGTCCGGCAATCGCTTTTATGAGGAAAACTACTGCCATTGCTGTGGAGAGGAGAAGAAAGTAACGGTAGCGACACCTTTATGTTATAATTGTTTTTCAAAACAATTGTAATCAAAGGAGACAGATATTTATTTTTTGGATATGAATAATTTTTAATACTTTTGCACATCTAAAAACGAAAGTAAACTTTATGGAAGAAATTAGATATGATGAGGATAGTATCCGCTCTTTGGACTGGCAAGAACACATTCGCACACGCCCTGGTATGTATATCGGGAAGCTGGGTGATGGCTCTTCAGCCGACGACGGTATTTATATTCTTCTCAAAGAGGTCATCGATAACTGTATAGATGAGTTTGTGATGGGAGCTGGTAAGACCATCGACATAAAAATCACTGATAACCAAGTAGAAGTACGCGATTATGGGCGCGGTATTCCCTTAGGAAAAGTAGTAGATGTAGTATCGAAAATGAATACGGGGGGTAAGTACGACTCCCGAGCTTTTAAGAAATCTATCGGACTCAATGGGGTGGGTACAAAAGCTGTGAATGCTCTTTCTACCTACTTCAAAGTGGAATCGGTGCGCGATGGTCAATGCAAATCGGCTATTTTTGAGAGAGGTCTGCTAAAAGAAGAAAGCGCCATTGAGGAAAGCCAGAAAAGGCGCGGTACCAGCGTAACTTTTATTCCAGACGACACTATCTTTAAGAACTTCAAGTTCCGTAATGAGTATGTGGTGCGTATGCTCAAAAATTACGTATACCTCAACCCAGGACTTACTATCAACTACAATGGTGAAAAGTACTATTCTGAAAACGGACTCAAAGACCTCCTCACCGAAAACAACAATGAAGAGGATTTTCTTTACCCTATCATTCACCTTAGAGGTGAAGATATTGAGATTGCCATATCTCACAGTAAAACTCAGTACAGCGAGGAGTATTACTCTTTTGTAAACGGTCAGAATACTACACAAGGGGGTACGCACCTCAACGCTTTCAAAGAGGCTTATGTAAAGACCATTCGCGACTTCTATAAAAAGAACTATGATGCCTCCGATGTGCGTAAGTCTATCATCGCGGGTCTCTCAATCAAAGTGATGGAACCTGTATTTGAGAGCCAGACGAAAACCAAGCTCGGTTCTACCGAAATGGGAGAAGGAATGCCTTCTGTGCGCACCTATATCAATGATTTCATCAGTCGCCACTTAGATGATTTCCTACATAAAAACCCCGAGATTTCCGATGCGCTACAACGGAAGATTATGCAGGCACAACGCGAACGTGAAGACTTGGCAGGTATTCGTAAATTAGCCAAAGAAAGAGCTAAAAAAGCAAGCTTACACAACCGTAAACTACGCGACTGTCGCGTGCACCTCACCGATACCAAAGACGAGCGTGCCCTACAAAGCACCTTGTTCATTACTGAGGGAGATTCAGCTTCAGGCTCTATTACCAAATCACGTGATGTAACCACACAAGCCGTTTTCTCACTACGTGGTAAACCTTTGAATACCTACGGAATGAGTAAGAAAATAGTGTATGAAAATGAAGAGTTCAACCTATTACAAGCCGCCCTAAATATTGAAGACTCTATGGACGACCTTCGCTACAATAACATCGTTGTAGCCACCGATGCTGATGTAGACGGTATGCACATTCGTCTTTTGCTTATCACTTTCTTTTTGCAGTTCTTCCCCGAAATCATCAAAGAAGGGCATTTATATATACTGCAAACACCTCTATTCCGTGTGCGCAACAAAACACAAAAAATATATTGTTACAGCGAAGAAGAAAAGGAAGCAGCCATAGACAAGTTAAAGGGCAAACCTGAAATTACTCGTTTCAAAGGATTGGGAGAAATCTCTCCCGATGAATTTAAAGATTTTATAGGAGAAGATATACGCTTAGACCCTGTAATGATGGACAAAACTATCCATACCGAACAGCTCTTGGAGTTCTATATGGGCAAAAACACTCCTGACCGTCAAGAGTTTATCATCAACAATCTAAAAGTAGAAATTGACAACTTCGAGCAATGAAGATAACAGCTCAAATAAAAGAACCTATCCGTGAAGAAATGGAACTTTTTGAACAGAAGTTCCGTAGCTCGATGTCGTCTAAGGTTGCCTTACTGAATCGTATTACCTACTATATTGTAAATCGCAAAGGCAAGCAAATGCGACCGATGTTTGTATTCTTGGTAGCCAAGATGGTATCGGGAGGTAAGGTGAGCGAACGCACCTATCGGGGAGCATCGGTAATAGAGCTCATACACACTGCTACCCTTGTACACGATGATGTAGTAGACGACAGCAACAAGCGCCGAGGGTTCTTCTCAATCAATGCCTTATGGAAAAACAAAATAGCTGTATTGGTAGGTGATTATCTACTTTCTAAAGGCTTACTACTCTCTATAGACAATGGTGATTTCGACCTATTACGTATTATCTCGGTAGCCGTACGTGAAATGAGTGAAGGCGAACTCTTGCAGATAGAAAAAGCTCGTCGGTTAGACATTGTAGAAGAGGTGTACTACGAGATTATCCGTCAGAAAACCGCGACGCTTATAGCCGCTTGTTGTGCGATGGGAGCTTGTTCGGTACAGCCAGAACAAACCGAACTGATAGAGAAAATGCGACTCTTTGGCGAATACATAGGAATGGCTTTCCAAATAAAAGACGACCTCTTTGATTATACCGAAGACGCAATTGGCAAACCTACGGGTATAGATATTAAAGAACAAAAAATGACCCTACCACTTATTTATGTACTCAATACTTGTTCCGAAGAAGAAAAACAATGGCTTATCAATTCGGTAAAAAAATACAACAAAGACAAAAAACGCGTAAAGGAAGTAATTGAATTTGTAAAGAATCATAAAGGGCTAGAATACGCTACAACTAAAATGAAAGAGTTCCAACAAAAAGCCTTAAATATATTGAATGAATTCCCAACCTCACCTTATAAAGAAGCCTTAACTCTAATGGTAAATTACGTGATTGATAGGAAAATTTAATTTAGGTAAGAGGTAACATTCAGTATATAGATAATATGTATAGTTTATCTATAAAAAAAGCGTTTTTCTTATGACAACTTTTGCTCTTGTGGGTCGTAATATTGGCTATTCTTTTTCTCGAAAATATTTCACTGAGAAATTTAAACGAGAAGGTATTAATGATTGTGAATATATCAATTTTGATATACAAAATCTCAATGAATTACCCGCTCTCTTAAAAAGCACTCCCAATTTACGAGGAATGAATGTTACCATTCCGTATAAGCGAGAAGTAATGAAGCTACTTACTGCCATTGATACTACTGCACAAGCCATTGGAGCTGTAAATACTATAAAAGTTACTCCTGATGGACTCGTCGGTTATAATACCGACTGCTATGGCTTTAGCAAATCATTATCTCTCTTATTGCAACCACATCATAATCACGCTCTTATCTTAGGCACGGGAGGTGCATCGAGTGCTGTTGCTTATACGCTCAAGCAACTAAATATTGATTATCGTTTTGTATCCCGCACACCACAGATAAATCAGTTTACTTACGCAGAACTTACCAAAGAGATTATAGAAAATTATCACCTTATTATTAATTGTACTCCTTTAGGTACATTTCCTAATATTAACGATTGTCCTCCTATTCCTTATGAATATCTCACTCCTGAGCACTTGCTTTATGACCTTATTTATAATCCTTCACAAACTACATTTCTACACAGAGGAGAAAAGCAAGGAGCTACTATTTGTAATGGGCAACTAATGTTAAAACTTCAAGCTGAAAAAGCGTGGGAAATATGGAATGAAGAATAAAAAGCAGAGAGGTTTTTATTTTTCTCCTATCATTATGCAATAAGGACGACGTATTTTCTTGCCACTCTTAGAAACAAGTGTTTCTTCAAAAGTATACTCTTTGATATTCTTAAACCCTATGCGGGAGAGTATTTTTCGCACTTCGGGAACAGTATAAAACTTAAAACCCACTTGTGCAAAAGGAGCTTTCTCACCTACTGACTTGTCAATAAAAGTAATCACTACCTTTCCCATAGGCTTGAGCAACTGATAAATATTGCGATAATAGCGAGTAGGGCTTTTGAGAAAGTAAAGTGTATTGACTGAAAAGCAAACATCAAAAAGTATATTAAATTCAAGTCTCTCATCGGGTTGTACTTGCAGAAAAGAAACAGATTGTTGCGCTACCAATTCGGGATTGCTTACAGCAGCCTCAGTTATCATTTCCGCAGAAGTTTCTATTCCTGTATAGTGAATGGTTGGCTCTTTTTCAAATAAATAAGGTAAATGGCTGGCATTGCCAAAGCCAATTTCTAAAACATTGCTATTGGGCAAAAGTGATAAACAATCAATAGTATTGAAAATCATAGTGCGATTGGAAAAGAAAGTATATTCACCTACTTCTTTTGCATATATTCCGCTGGGGCAACGCAATAATTGCCCTAAAAGTTGCATATCGGTTACTGGAGGATTCATTATTTCTATTTAGTATTTCAAATAGTTAGACGGCAAAGGTACATTTTTTTCACATAATAGTTTGCATAGTTATACAAAAGGAAGTACTTTTACCGCTTCAAAAATAACCACCTTTTGGTTATTAATATATCATTTTAATTATATTATCTATAAGATTATGAAGATATTAGTATGTATCAGTAGCGTCCCCGACACTACTTCGAAAATAAATTTTACTGATGAAAATAAGAAGTTTGACCCTACAGGAGTGCAGTTTATCATCAATCCTAACGATGATTTCTGCCTCACTAAGGCAATCTTACTTAAAGAAAAATTAGGCGCTACTATCACTCTTGTGAATGTAGGCACCCAAGAAACAGAACCCGTATTGCGCAAGGCTTCCGCCATTGGTGCTGACGATATTATCCGTATTGATGCCACTCCTACTGATGCTTTTTTTGTAGCTACTCAGTTGGCTAAGGTAGCTAAAGAGGGAAATTACGACCTTATCATTACAGGAAAGGAGTCTATTGATTATAACGGCGGAATGGTGGGAGGATTTTTGGCAGGATTACTAAATCTACCCTTTATCAACAAATGCATAGGTTTAGATATCAATGGGACAGAGGTAACAGCTGAACGAGAAATAGACGGCGGTAAGGAAAAACTCTCCGCAACTTTTCCGTTAGTAATCGCGGGACAAAAAGGACTTACCCAAGAGAAAGACCTTCGTATACCAAATATGCGCAACCTAATGGCAGCTCGCACTAAAGTAATTACCGTGTTGCCTGCTGAAAATACAGATACAAGAGTAACAACCATAGGTTTTGAGAAACTTCCTGCCAAAAAACCTGTAAAAATGGTATCGGCTGATGATTTAGATACTCTTATTGATTTATTACACAACGAAGCTAAAGTAATTTAATAAAAAATGTCCATACTCATATATATAGATTCCGAAAACGGAAAAGTAAAGAAAAGTAGTTATGAAGTGGCTACTTATGCCAAAACTCTTGCTCAGAAACAAAATACCAAAATAGTAGCAGTAGCTATCAACATTGATAATCCTGAAATGTTAGGCACTTATGGTATTGATAAAGTATTGAACGTAGCTGATGAAAAGCTACAACACTTTTCGGCGAAGGCTGTAGCACAAATATTACAACAGGCAGTGAAGAAAGAAGGGAGTACAACGGTGCTTTTCAGTGCCTCGTCGCAAGCCAAGAATATTGCCCCTTTATTAGCCATTTCTCTACAAGCAGGTTATGTACCTAACGCGATTTCACTCCCTGAAAACGATTTTACTATTAAGAGTAATGCCTTTTCTAATAAAGCCGTAAGTTTAAACAAAATCACAACACCTATAAAAATAGTAGGATTAGCTCCTAATGCCTTCGGAGTAAAAGAAAATCCTACTCCGGCAATTGTAGAACCCTTCTCCCCTACCCTTTCAGATAGTGATTTCGATATAAAGATAATCGCTACCGAGAAGGCTACAGGAAAAGTACCGTTAGACGATGCCTCTATTGTGGTATCAGGAGGACGCGGATTAAGAGCCGCCGAGAATTGGCACATAATCGAAGATCTTGCCGAAGTACTCGGCGCTGCCACCGCTTGTTCTAAGCCTGTTGCCGATATGGGTTGGCGTCCACACGCTGAGCACGTAGGACAAACAGGGAAACCCGTTGCGCCTAACTTGTATATTGCCATTGGTATTTCAGGGGCTATACAACACTTGGCGGGGGTTAATGCCTCAAAAGTAAAGCTGGTTATCAACACCGATGCCGAGGCTCCTTTCTTCAAAGCTGCCGATTACGGCGTGGTAGGCGATGCTTTTGAAGTTGTTCCCAAGCTTATAGAAAAACTAAAAGCTAAACTTTAATATTTGTAATAACTTTTCACGGCTGGGAAATGCCCAAGAAACTGTGAAGATTTACAACAAATACAAAGACTGCTATGCAGATAGCAAGAGAGACTTTTCAATAAACTAAACTGATGAGTTAATGAGTTAATTTGTTACTATAGTAATTGACTTTTTAGCTCATCACCTAATCAAAAAATTGAACAATGCCTTTATTTAAAAAAGACCCTTTCGGACATACACTTTTCGTAAAACGATGGCTCATCCGCGTTTTTGGTATCCTTACTCACAGCAGGTATGATGGTTTTAACCAACTGAAGATTGAGGGTTCGGACGTTATTCGCGAATTGCCACCACAGAATGTACTGTTCATTTCAAATCACCAGACTTATTTCGCCGACGTAACGGCTATGTTTCACGTGTTCAACGCAAGTCTTAAAGGTCGTAAAGATACCTTGGATAATATGGGCTATCTGTGGAACCCAAAACTTAACATTTATTACGTGGCGGCTTCCGAGACTATGAAATCAGGGATTCTGCCCAAAATATTAGGTTACGCAGGAGCTATACCGGTGAACAGAACTTGGCGCGAAAAAGGGAAAGAAATACATCGTGAAGTCCGCCAAGCCGACGTGGAAAACATAGGTATCGCCCTTGCCGATGGTTGGGTGATTACTTTCCCGCAGGGCACTACCTCGCCGTGGAAGCCTATCCGCAAGGGTACTGCACACCTCATCAAGCAATACAAACCTGTGGTGGTGCCCATCGTAATCGATGGATTCCGTCGCTCGTTTGATAAAAAGGGAATAAATATCAAAAAGAAAGGAGTGCAACAATCGATGATTATCAAATCGCCTTTGCAAATAGATTACGAAAATGATACGGTTGAAGAAATTGTAGCTAAAATAGAAATGGCTATCGAACAACACGAATCATTCCTTAAAGTTAAGAAATTAGATGGTGAAGAAGCTCCTAAAACAGTAACAACACCACAACCCTAATTACTGATGATGATAGGGCTCATTACGGAGAATCGTAAAAGCACGGTAGAGTTGTTCTACAAAAAATAGGCGTATCATTTGGTGTGAAAAGGTGAGTTTAGAAAGTGACAACTTGCCATTAGCACGGTCGTATACTTCTTTTGAAAAACCATAAGGTCCCCCAATCACAAAGGTGAGCTGCTTGATGCCGGCATTCATTTTCTTTTGCAATTCATCGGCGAAAGCCACTGAGGTAAACTCTTTGCCACGTTCGTCTAAGAGTATCAGGTGATGAGACGAGGCTACATTGCCGAGGATAAGCTCCCCTTCTTTTGCTTTTTGTTGCTCTTCCGATAGTGATTTGCTATTCTTAATATCGGGCAAGAGTTGCAATTCAAAATTGATGTAATACGAAAGTCGTTTTTCATACATATCAATGAGCTGTTGCAAAGCAGGATTATCGGTCTTGCCCACCGCGAGAAGTTTGATGTTCATTATTTTTCAGAATAAAAGCTAAAAGGTAAAAAATAAAAATAAGGTTATAAATCACAAACTAATACTTCGATGTTTTTCCTTAAAAGTGTTTGCCTTATAAGTTTCTCAATTCTGTCCCAAGAGCCTCCTGCCAATCCGCAACCTATGCGAGGCATTTGCACTTTAGCATTTATTTCATAAGCAAAATCGGCTATTTGTTGCAAACCTTTTTCCACTGCCTCGTAACGAATAGGCGGGTCACCGTTTTCATCTCTATATATATTGTGTTGCCCAATGAGATTTGCAACCCATATCTTCTCTTCTACCGACACAAATTGTACCTCTCCCAAAGCAAAATTTCCCCCTTCTTTATACCATTGTTTGTATTGTTTTTCGGGGTATTTCCAGCGTTTGGAAAGTGCTAACACAAATCCCTTCCCCCAAGCGCCTATATCATTACAAATATGGGCGATAACAATATTCCCTTCGGCTTGTGGCACCGTAGCATCTGCTTTTAAATAGTGTATCATCGCTTAAATCTTTTGTTATTTTGGCAAAGATAACTAATTTTTATTAACACTACAAAAACAATTTTTTATTACTTTCATCACAATAAACAACTCTTTTTTTACTATTTAAGGCAAATTCTATATTAAAAACTTTTATAAGGGAACAGAATACTTATAATAAATTATACAAGTACACTATTTAGATTCATAAAAAAACTTTGTCAAAGTACTTAAACTTTGACAAAGTTTGTGATGTGAAGGAGATTGGAGACTTTTCTCATCTCTTTTTTATAATGCAAGAGTGATTATCATTATTGTTTTATCATTAGAAAAAGAACCTTTCTTTTTCTCCTTTTTCGTTCAAGATTTCTAATGAGTTGCGATTGCGTGAAGAAAGGGTAGACATTATATTTTTCAATTCATCTACATCTTTAATGGTCTTTCCATTCACTGAAAGCAACACTTTTCCCACTATATTGATATTATTGTACTCATAAAACTGACCCGCAGCGGTTACCTTTACTCCATTTTTAGTTTTAAATCGTTTGTGGTCAGCATCTGAAAGGTTTTTCACTTCCAAACCTAAGGATTGTATTACATAAGTAGTGTTTTTCTTAAGGGTAATATTGGCAGTGCGTTCTTTACCTTCGCGTACATAAGTTACTTTTAGCATATCACCAGGACGTTTAGAAGCGATGTGACCGCTAAGGTCAGAGTATTTATGTATCTTCACATTATCGATTTGCTTGATGATGTCTCCTTTTTTAAGTCCGGCAGCTCCTGCTCCTGACTCATCGTCTACTGAATCTACATAGAATCCTTCAGTTTCTTTGATATTGAGTTTCTTAGCTACTTCTGAGTCTAATCCTTGTCCGCGTACGCCCATCACCCCACGTTGTACATTTCCGTATTCTATCAAATCCTCTACCACTTTCTTAGCGATATTGCTAGGCACAGCAAACGAGTAGCCCATATACACACCCGTAGTAGATGAGATTGCCGTATTGATACCAATGAGATCACCGTTGAGGTTTACCAAAGCTCCCCCACTATTCCCCATATTCACCACAGCATCGGTTTGTATGAATGATTCTATTTTATCGCTACCGCGATCGCTGATGTTACGCGCTTTCGCACTGATGATTCCCGCAGTAACGGTAGAATTTAAGTTAAAAGGATTCCCTACCGCAAGCACCCATTCGCCTACTTGCGTATTATCGGAGTCCGCAAAGGTGAGGAAAGGTAGTTTTTCGTCGGCTTCTATTTTCAGTAGGGCAATATCCGAAGAAGCATCTGTGCCTATAAGTTTAGCAGTATAAGTTTTATTGTTGTTGAGGGTAACCTCCAAAGTAGTAGCATTGGCAATCACGTGGTTATTGGTTACTATATAGCCATCGGGGGTAATGATAACTCCAGAGCCTGTACCTACTTGGGTTTGTTCGTCTCCACCATTACCGTAAAAAAGGTCGAAGATAGAAGTAACACCTCCTTGTGATTTTACAGTATTCTTTACGTGCACTACGCTATTCACCGTTTTGTTAGCCGCTTCTACAAAGTTGGTTTCGCCTGCTACCGTTCTTTCAGGGGTAGTGTGATTAGTTTGTACCAAAGCGGGACGTGAGAGCAAATCAAGTGCCTCTTGCTTGGCGTCGTGTTTATCTATAAAGAGTTTATACCCTCCTAAGGTCATAGCTCCGCCGAGGAAGGCAGCAGCTATCATTGTTGCATAATTTTTCATCATATTCTTTGTTTTACTAATTTGTTTTATATCGTAAAACGATTAGGCAACAACTGTGCCATTTTAATGACCAACGGTAAAAGCTTCTTTAATTTTCTCTACTTCAGCTCCTATATCGCCTGCTCCTACGGCAAGTAATAATTTTGGTTGTTTTTTAAGCAATAAAGGTATCAATTCTGCTTTGCTCACCAATATTTTCTGTTTAGCCGTCACTTTGTCTAACAATACTTGTGAAGTAATACCTTCAATAGGCAGCTCTCGAGCTGGGTATATGTCCAATAGAACTACATCGTCAAACTGTGATAGGCTTTTTGCAAAATCGTCTAAAAAGTCACGTGTACGAGTGAACAAATGGGGTTGGAAAACAATAGTTTTAGGAGTGTGAGGGTACATCTCCTCTACTGCTTGGAACAACGCATTAATTTCCGAAGGGTGATGTGCATAATCGTCTATAAAAGCAAAGTTGTCTTCCTTGATAATATACGAGAAACGCCTTTTCACACCTTTGAATGTGGCCAAATGAGGAAGCAACTTTTCAGGGGCAAATCCTGCTTTTACCGCCATCGATACGGCTGCTAAGGCATTGAGTAGATTATGTCTTCCTGGCTTCAATAAAGTATAGTCTTTATAGACGCCTCCTTTATAATGAAAATCAAAATGGTAAATACCGTTCTTTACGGTTATATTTTGGAAAGTATAATCAGCATTATCTTCTAATCCGTAGGTCTCACCTTCTATATCTAAACCATTGCGCACTATAAGACTTCCCCCTGGTTTTATCTTACCTGCAAACTCTCTAAAACCTTCTATCAAGTGTTGTTTATCGCCATAAATATCGAGATGGTCAGCGTCCATAGACGTGATACAAGCTATATTGGGCGAGAGTCGCAAGAAGGAACGGTCGAACTCATCGGCTTCTGCCACAGTGTACTCACTGCCTTTCAGTACTAAGTTGCTGTTGAAGTTTTCAGCAATCCCTCCTAAAAACGCACTTACTGAGGCTCCTGCTTCCACTAATAAATGGGCGAGAATACTTGAAGTAGTGGTCTTACCGTGCGTACCTGCCACTGCAAGGCAAAATGTATTTTTAGTGATAAACCCTAATACTTCCGAGCGTTTTACTACTTCGTAGCCATTTTGCTGAAAATAGTTTAATTCCTTATGGTCTTTGGGTACGGCAGGTGTATAGACTACCAACGTAGTGCGCTTGTCTTTAAAAGAGGCGGGAATAGCATTTACATCATCGGTAAAATGTACTTTTATACCTTCTTTTTCGAGCATTTCAGTAATTTCAGTGGGGGTACGGTCATAACCACATACCTTTTTGCCATTGGCATTAAAATAACGAGCAAGGGCAGACATTCCTATGCCCCCTATGCCTATAAAATAAACGTTCTGTATAGGTTGTAAATCCATTTGTATAAAATGCGAAGTAAAAGGTAAGAGTTTTTAATTCTTCACTCAATTACCTCATAATTTTTTAGTTTCTATTAGCTTTTTTGAAGCATCGTATTTGCGAACTTCCTTTTTCTTAGTATCAGTTACAGTATAATTGTCTAATTTTCCATTCTTGTAGATGGAAACAGTAGTCTCTTTTGTACTGCGGTCTTCACAAGTTTTTTGGCTAATTATTCCTTTGTCATAAGTTTCACGACAATTGCCGTTTTCAGTAACATACCATTTTTCAGTAATTTTCCCAGTAGGGTCATATTTAGTAGTGATTTTGCTATCCACTTGGTCTAATTTCAGCTTCCCGTTTTGGTAAAATTCCTTTGTAGTACTCTTGATTGTATTCACTTCTTTGCTGGGGTTGCCATTCTTGTGGTAAGTAGTAACTACCTGGTCGGCTCCTTCCTTCAAGTTGGTGTGTATTTCTATCTTTTGGGCAAGCTTACCAGCGTGGTCAAACACGTGTCCTTCAATAATGTTCCCTTTGAAGATGTTTTTCTTGCGCAATCTACCTTCGGTATTGAATATGTGTATTTCCGAGAGTTTTCCATTGGCGAAGATATAGGTAGATTTTAGGTTTTTTTCCTTGTTTTCAAACTGCCCTTCACCTACAAACTGACCGTTGTTGCCTATCTCGAATTCAAAGCGTTGTTCATCGTTGTCAATAACGTAATTTCCTTTCGGCAGAACTACCTTTCGCGTCATATACGCTTGGCGAATCATATCGCCATTAATACCTGCCGAATTGCCCGATTTAAGGTTTCTTTGTAACTGCAAATATGCGTCGTAATTCACGTATTCCTTCACTTCCACGATGCCTCTTTTAAATTCATCGCTTTTAGTATCTATAAAAAACTGTTTTCCCAATTGGTTTTGCGCAAAAGTAAATGCGGCACACACCAGTGCTATAAATGTAAAAAGTCTCTTCATCTGTTCTAATTCTTATTTTCTAAGATAATATTTACTATTTCCTCAGTAGCATTAGGCAAAGCCAACGTCTTAATGTGTTGCGACAGGCTCTGCTGTTTTGCCTCATCGTTTATGAGTTCGGTAAAAGTAGTAGCAAAAGTAGTGCCTAAATCAGTTTCGCGTATCAAAATAGCAGCCTGTTTTTGCTCAATAGCTTGTGCATTTTTGGTTTGGTGGTCTTCTGCCACATTGGGCGAAGGAATAAATATCACAGGTTTCCCCACTACACACAATTCGCTCACCGAGCTGGCTCCTGCGCGAGAGATAATTACATCGGCAACAGCATAAGCCAACTCCATTTTGTCAATAAAAGCTAAAACTTTCACTCGCTCGCTTTCATATTTCTTGTACTCTTCATAATAAAGTTTGCCACACTGCCATAACACTTGTACCCCAAGTTTTTCAAATAAAGGCAACTGCTCTTCTACCAGCTGATTGATGCGTCTGGCTCCCAAACTACCCCCTAATACCAATAACGTTTTTTGCTCAGGGTTCAGCTGAAAATATGTCAGTCCTTCTGTGCGGTGCTTTGCTATATCCAAGAGCCCACCGCGAATAGGATTACCTGTTTTTACGATTTTCTCTTTGGGGAAGAACTGTTCCATTGTATCGTAAGCCACACATATTTTTTTTGCCTTTTTGGAAAGCATTTTGTTGGTAATACCCGCATACGAATTCTGTTCTTGAATGAAAGTAGGAATACCCATTCCGCCTGCCACCTTCACCACAGCGCCACTGGCAAAACCTCCGGTACCTATTACGGCATCGGGTTTAAAACGCTTGATAATGCTCCGAGATTTCAGCAAGCTACTGATGAATTTTAAGGGAAATAGCAGGTTCTGCAAGGTAATTTTACGCTGAATACCCGAAATCCAAAGCCCTTCAATAGGATAACCCGCCTGTGGTACCTTTTGCATCTCCATACGGTCTTTGGCGCCCACAAACAGAATGTCGGCATCTGGAATACGTCTTTTCAATTCATCGGCAATAGCGATAGCAGGAAAAATATGCCCGCCTGTACCTCCTCCTGATATGATAAACTTTTTCATTTCTCGTTCTAATTTGGTGCAAAGGTACGCAAATCTTCACAAAAAGCAATATTATTTAAGCGTTTGCTTAATACTGCTGTTGATAGCCTTAAAAACTTCACTGTTTTGATGAGGCACACAGTCCTGTACCCAATACCACCAAAAATAACCGCCCACATAGTTCTTTACATATTTAGGCATCGAATAATAGTGCTTAGCTCTTTCCACTTTACTCTGTACAGAGTACTTCTTATAATCGTTATTGCCACACTCCCCTATGCCCAATTTAACACTCGGGAAAATAGACTCTAAATTGTTAAATACCTCTTGCCAATTAGGCTGGTAATTGTCGTTATCATCTTCGTAATAGCTTACTAACACGTAATCCAACTGCTTTTTCATATCTTCGGGGATATATCTTTTTAGCCAATCCTCCATCGTCACCTTTTGGTCACCTGGTTTAAAATAGTAGCTCACAAGCACTGTTTTCGCATTTTTACTGCGGATAAACTTATAAGCACCATAGGCTTTATCGGCAATAAACTGAGGGTTGTCACCCATCCAACCTTCTCCGTTAATTTCATTGCCCACTTCCCAAAAATCCGTATATGCCGAGAGTTCTTTATACGAATCCTGAAATCTCTTTACATAACTATCTACGTTAGTGTATTTTTTCATATCTTCGGAATCGGCAGGTGTTGCCATCACATAAGCTACTTGATGAACAGCCGAAAAAAGCGGTTTGTAATTAGCTATCGCTGTACCCTTGGACATCACAATGCGCACCGTAGGCTTTACAGGCATCGCCTTGATAGCACTCACAATCTGCTGAACAGTAACTTTGGTTTTATCCCAACTATCATCTATAGTAATACCATACAAATAGGCATTCGCAGGGGTATTAGGTTTGGGATTATCAGGCTTGGGTTTGTCTGGAATTGGCTTATCAGGGGTAGGTTTATTAGGGTCTGGTTGGGGAACTTCGTCATTGTTTTTATGGCAAGCTATAAAAACGATTGCCATACATAAGTATAATATTCTTTTCATTTGTTAAACAATTTTATTCTGAAAGTGCAAAGGTACTATTTTTATTGCAAACTGCTTCAAAAAATCATCTGAAAAATCAAAATCTACCCTTTCCCCCTCAGCTTTCGCATTTACCCCATTCTTTCTTCGCTTTAATATTATGAACTTTACCAAAATTTGAAGCTTTGGCAAACTTGAAGCCTTCCACTAACCTTCTTTTTATCTCTATTTCAACTCTAACTTATCTTCGCTGATTGTTCGTTCTTTGTTCGTCTTTTCTTCGTCTTTTCTTCGTCTTTTCTTCGTCTTTACGTCGCTGTGATTCCCCCTTTGGAGGGGGTTAGGGGGAGGTTTTCTTCGTTCTTTGTTCGTCTTTTGTTTATCTGCCCGTGCGGCTCGCACCGTCTTTTGTTCGTCTTTTCATTATCTGTCTGTCGTGCTACGACTGCCCGTGCGGATCGCACTGCCTATCGTGCTACGACCTCGCATCGGTTTTCTTTTAAAGCTTGTCCCCCTTCGGGGGTTCGGAGGCTTTCGCCACACTGTCACTCGTCATTGATTTGGTATTTTTGGCAAAGTTGAAAACTCCTAATAGTCTCTTTCTTACCTCCATTATATCCTTATTTTGAATTTGTCTTTTGTTCATTCTTAAACCACTGTAGACCCACTGTAGACCCACTGTAGACCCACTGTAGACCCACTATAGACCCACTTATCGTTCGTTTATCCTATAAGCTTTGCATAAGCCCCCACCTAATTAACCATTAACCACTAATCATTAATCTTTTATAAAAAAACCTCCAAAAAGCTATTCGCTTTTTGGAGGTATTCTTATTTTATCGTACTTTTTACTAATAAAACAGTTTATTTAATAGGCGTTTTAGGCAAGGTAACTTCTCCTGGGTCTTTCCAAAGCCCATCTTTGATAGCTCTTTTTTTAGCCGCTTCAGCACGTTTCTCGCTATCAGGGTGTGAACTCATCATCTTTTGGAATTTACTTTGGGTTGCTCCACCTGAAAGCAAAGCCAATTTCTTAAATGCTGTATAAACAGCTACCACATTATAACCGTGTTTCTTCATAAAATTGTAAGAATATTCATCGGCTTGTGATTCTTGTTTTTTGCTGTGTTTAGCATCAAGCATAGCATTAGCCATTTCACCCAATTCAGTGTCGCTTAATTTTCTTACAACCCCCGAAGCCGAGCTTGCAGCATCTTGTGCAGCAGCACGCATATAAGCAGATTTGATAGCATCTTTAGTGTCCTCATTCTTCACGTGACCTATTTCGTGACCGATAACTGCCAATAATTCATCATCAGTCATCAAATCCATCAACGATGAAAACACACGCACACTCCCATCAGCACAAGCAAACGCATTGATATCGGTTACCAGATACACTTTGTAATTGAGCTTCAAACCGTCCTCATTTTGGTGTTTCCCAAACACACGATTCAAGCGTTTAGTATACGGACTGTTTTTGCCTGCTACCGGATTATGAGCATCCATCCAGTCTACTGATTCCTTTGAAAGCCTTTTAGCATCTTCATTAGTAAATGATAAAGCTTGTGCTCCTTTTGTAACAGCACTTGCGGCTTTCCCTAAATTGATTTTTTGAGCTTGTCCCATAGAAAATAGCCCTATAGACATTGCAATTAAGATAAAATTTTTCATTTGAAATTCTTTTAATAATAATGGCGCAAATTTATGCTTTTCTATGGTTAAAACAAAATATTTTTATATTTTTATTTCGTATTAATATTTTTTTTCGTACCTTTGCCCGCAGTGTAGAAGACTGCCTTTTTCCCTGATAGGGAGAAATGGAATAGTTTTTGTTACTACCCAACTATTTAATACAAAACAAGAGGAGATTTATGAACGATAACTTTTCACCAAGAGTTAAAAGGATATTCACATATAGCAAAGAAGAAGCCATTCGCTTAGGGCAATCTACGGTAGGCACTGAGCACTTTGTGTTAGCCATATTGCAAGAAGGTGAAGGTAGTGCAATCGATTTAATGCACAGTTTAAATATCGATATGGAAAGACTGCGCCAAAACATCCACACGCTCACTTCTGCACGTGGTCTCAACCCTCCTAACTTCAATGCCGTTCATTTCACCGTACAAGCCGAAAGAGCAATGCAGGCTACTTACTTAGAAGCAAAACGCTCCCAGAATGATATGATTAATACAGCTCATCTATTACTAAGCATTTTGCGTAACGAAAACGACCCTACTACTAAAGTTTTCAACAAGCTAGGCGTAAATTATGAAGTAGCAAGAGATAAATTCCAACCCATACGCGACGATAATTATCAAGTCTCATCACCCACCGATGAAGTTGACGAATACGACCGAGACTATAGTTTACCTCACGAAAACAAATCGAGTTACAAAAGTCAGCAACCCAATCAAGGGGGGCAATATGGGCAACGAAAACTCACTGTGTTAGATAATTTTGGTAGAGATTTAACTGCTTTAGCCGAACAAGGTAGTTTAGACCCCGTAGTAGGTCGCGAGAAGGAAATAGAACGCGTATCCCAAATATTGAGTCGCCGTAAGAAGAATAACCCAATACTCATCGGTGAACCTGGTGTTGGTAAAAGTGCCATCGCCGAAGGATTAGCTTTGCGCATTATTCAGAAAAAAGTGGCACGAGTATTGTATAACAAACGTGTGGTAACACTCGATTTAGCTTCCTTAGTGGCTGGAACTAAATATCGCGGACAGTTTGAAGAACGCCTTAAAGCCATAATGAGTGAACTCGAAAAGAATAAAGATATCATTCTTTTTATTGATGAAATTCACACCTTAGTGGGAGCTGGTGGTGCCTCAGGTAGCTTAGATGCCTCTAATATGTTTAAACCTGCCTTAGCACGTGGTGAAATACAATGTATTGGAGCTACTACCTTAGATGAATATCGCCAATCTATTGAAAAAGATGGCGCCTTAGAACGCCGTTTCCAAAAAGTAATCATCGAACCAACAAGTGTAGATGAAACCATACAAATCCTTCGCAATATAAAAGGAAAATACGAAGAACATCACAACGTAACCTATACCGATGAGGCTATCGAGGCTTGTGTAAAGCTCACCAATCGTTATCTTACCGACCGTTATTTGCCCGATAAAGCTCTTGATGCCTTAGACGAAGCTGGTGCAAGAATACATATTATGCAAGTAAAAGTTCCACAATATATCGTGGAATTGGAAGAACGTTTAGAACAAGCTACTCAAGCCAAAAACAGAGCTGTTTCACGTCAGCAGTTTGAAGAAGCTGCCCGTTTGCGCGATAACGAGAAAATTATCGAAAATTCATTAGTCGAAATGAATAAGAAATGGGACGAAGAATCTAAACAACACCGTGATGTAGTAACTGCCGACCATATTGCCGATGTAGTCTCAATGATGAGCGGCGTACCTGTAAACAGAATTGCTCAAACTGAAATGAGCAAACTCTCAGGATTATCCGAGATAATGAAATCCAAAATCATTGGTCAAGATGAAGCGGTAGAAAAGGTAGTGAAATCTATCAAACGCAATCGTACGGGCTTAAAAGACCCAAATAAACCTATAGGTTCTTTCATCTTCTTAGGACAAACAGGAGTTGGGAAAACACAACTCGCTAAAGTGCTTGCCAAAGAACTTTTCGATTCAGAAGAAACAATGGTACGCATTGATATGAGTGAGTATATGGAGAAGTTCTCAGTTTCTCGTCTCATAGGAGCTCCTCCAGGGTATGTAGGTTATGAAGAAGGCGGTCAGCTCACCGAGAAAATACGTCGCAAACCTTATTCTGTATTGCTTTTAGATGAGATAGAAAAGGCACACCCCGATGTTTTCAATATGCTTTTACAAGTGCTTGACGATGGTTTCTTAACTGATAGTTTAGGAAGAAAGATTGATTTTAGAAATACTATCATCATTATGACCTCTAATATAGGAGCTCGTCAAGTAAAAGATTTTGGGCAAGGTGTTGGTTTTGGCACTTCAGCAAGAATAGCCCAATCTGAAGCTAATGAGAAATCTATTGTCGAAAATGCTTTGAAAAAGGTATTTGCTCCTGAGTTTCTAAACCGTATTGACGATGTGATTACTTTCAATCCTCTTAGCAAAGAAGATATCTTTAAAATTATTGATATTGAACTTTCTAAACTATACTCACGTATCAACGATTTAGGCTATGGAGTACAACTCAGCCAGAAAGCAAAAGAATTCATTGCAGATAAAGGCTATGACAAACAATATGGTGCTCGACCTTTGAAACGCGCTATTCAGAAATATGTAGAAGACATATTAGCCGAAGAAATAGTATCTAACCAAGTGCACGAAGGCGATAGCATTCACTTTGATTTAGATGAGAAAGGAGAAAACCTCATAATAACGCAAAAAGAACTTATTTAATAACATCAACCTTTTGAACTTTTAGGCCGTTCCCTCAAAGTTCAGAATTTAAACGCTCAAATTACTATGTACGTATTAAGAATTTTAGGTTTATTTACACTACTACTCAGCTTATCTTCCTTTTCAGAGGCAGTAAAGAATACCGAAAAGAGTGTAGTTGTAAATACAGCTACCACAAAGGCTGTGGAAAATAAGAGCAAGCCCAAAAAGAAAACATTTTCTCCTCCTAAGAAAGGGAAAAAAGCTACCGCCAGAGTGGCTTCAACAGCTAAAAAACGTCATAAGTTACCTCCTAAACGCAGTGTAGCTCATCATTCTGCTAAAAAGTCTGTAAAAAAAGCTCCTGTTAAGAGAGCTTTAGCTATAACTGAAAAGAAAAAGCCTGTAAAAGCAGATATAGCTGTTGCTAAGAGTAAGAGATATGCTCCTAAAAAACACACCGGTAATAAAGCCCTAAAACAATACGCTGAGAATACTCTCGCAGACACTGAATTGGAAGACGACTTAGAAGACGAAGAACTATTTGAGGAACCTGAAAGCTATGAAACTACCGATATAGCGCTTACTGCACTCTCTAAAAGTAAAGCAGATACCAAACAACAGAAAGTATTATTAGATACAGCTTTCTCATATTTAGGAACTCCTTACAGACACGGAGGTGTTACCCGTAATGGTATGGATTGTTCTGGTTTTGTAAGTACTACTTTCAAATCTATTTCAGTGCCATTATCTCGCTCCTCACAAGAAATGGCTACACAAGGAACTAAAATTGACTTAGAAGATGTAAAAGTAGGCGATTTACTTTTCTTCAGAACGACTAGGAAAAGCAGAATATCACACGTAGGTATGGTAGTAGATATAGATGGAGATATTAAATTCATACACTCTTCCTCTAAAAGAGGAGTTGTGATTTCTTCATTAAGTGATGAATATTACAAGAAAACATTTCGTATGGCAAAACGTGTAATGTGAGATTTGTAAATACTCCCATATTAACTATCTTATTAGGACTCATAGGAGGGATTGCTATTACTGATGTAATAGCTCCCTCTTTTTTATTTGCAATAAGTAGTTGTATATGCTTACTGCTCACTTTGGCAATACATCAGTTTTTAGCTACCAAACGATATGCTTTTCGTCACGGAATTGTAATACACGTAGGTCTCACTTCTGTAGCAGTGGGTATACTGATAACTATCCTTCATACCCCCACCTATAACTCTAAGCATTACACACAAAAACTAAATGCCAATGAGTATTACACTTTAGAAGCTGACATAATAGAGCAAACTTCACAAACAGATTACGGCACTACCTTTAAAGCTGAGCTCTTAACGGCTAACCATACAAGTACAGAAGGAAAAATTCTGTGCTTTTTCCCTTCTAAAACAATTACCGATGATGTGAGAACATTAGCTCCAACGGATAGATTGGTTTTTGTAGGTAAATATACTCCTATATCTCCTCCTAAAAATCCATATCAATTCAACTATAAACGGTATATGGAGCGAAAAGGTGTATATGGGCGAACAGAAGTAGTTGCTTTTTCTGTTGTAAAAAATAATACAACAGGTTTTATGGGGAGTATTGCGAGAACACGCTCTCATTTAGCTATTGTAATAGACAAATATTTTAATCAAGAGTCTTCTGCTCTGTTAAAAACACTACTCTTAGGAAAACGCACTGATTTAGATAATGAAGTCTATCAACATTATGTTGATGCGGGAGCGGTGCATATCTTAGCTATTTCGGGATTACACGTAGGGATTATTACTGCTATACTCCTTTTATTACTACAAAAGATGCCTAATTTAGGTTTTTATCGTCCACTGCGATACTTTATACTATTAGCAGGCTTATGGGCTTTTGCTTTCATAGCAGGCGCCTCTCCTTCGGTATTGAGAGCTACTGTAATGTTCAGCTTTGTAGGATTGAGTACTCTTATGCGAAGAAAACAAGGCAGGTTTGATGCGTTAATGCTCTCAATGTTATTTCTGTTGCTTATCAATCCTTACTATTTGTATGATGTAGGCTTTCAGCTGAGTTATGCAGCGGTATTTTCTATAATGAAATTCTACCCTGTGATGCGCAAATGGTGGCAACCTGAGAATAAATACCTACAATGGATATGGTCACTATTTTTGGTAGGATTATCTGCTCAAATAGTAGTTTTACCTATCAGTTTGTACTATTTTCACCAATTTCCCATATTGTTTTTCGTTTCTAACTTGGTAGTAGTACCTTTATTACAACCTATACTCATAGGAAGTATCATTGCCTTATGTTTGGGAAGTTTTGGTATTTTGCCTTATGCCATAGTCTTCGTCTTAGAAAAATTAATCGCTTTGATGAACTTTTTGGTAGCATTTATAGCCCATCAAGAAATGTTTATCATACGAAACATACCTTTTACTACTCCCCTACTTCTTTCTTCCTTATTGACGGTGTTCATACTCATTGTTTTTGTACATTATAGGAAATACAAAGTATTGATAGCACTTCTCTTATCTGTTATTTTATTTCAAGGGGTACTTTTCTATTACAAATATCAATTAGAAACTACTGAAGAAATGCTAGTTTTCAGCAAATATAAACAGAAAGTAATCACTATTAGACAAGGTGATAAACTAAGTATTTATCAAACAGATACAATTTCTCCTGATCCTGTAGTAATGAACTACATAAAAAATAAAGGTGTCAGTAATATTGAGCTTAAGAAAATGCCTTATATACTACGCTTCAAACAAAAAAACTACTTGCTAATGGATAGTTTAGGGGTATACCCAAAATCCAAGCAAGTAGTTATTGATAGTGTTATCTTCTTACAAAAACCTAAAATCAATTTGGATAGAATGAAGCGAGATTTATCGCTTAGGCAGTAAGGAAAGAATAATGTACAATAAAATAATTAGCGGAATAGCAATTATTTTTAAACTTAGAAGTAAAATGACGCAAAGAGCTAAGAATACATATTTCAACGCATTATTCTTAAAAGAATAATCACTGAACTTCAACGCAAAGAGTGCTATTTCAGCATTCAACAAATAAGCACTCAACAAAGTAATCCCTAACAAGACCCACATATTATGCAATAAACTACCGAATAATTCAGTAGGCTGATATTGTAATATAAGAGGCAAAGAAAGAATAAACATTGTATTAGCTGGAGTAGGAAGCCCTATAAAGCCAGATGTCTGCCGTGTGTCTATATTAAAATTCGCCAAGCGATAGGCAGAGGCTAAAGTAATAAGGAAACCAAGATAAGGCAACAACATAGCAAAAGTCCCCTCAGTTTGCAATACATAAGTACTATTATTCAATAGCTGAAACATCACAATGCCAGGAACTACTCCAGAAGTAACCATATCAGCTAAGGAATCTAACTGTAAGCCCATTTCGGATTTTACGTGTAGCAAACGAGCAAAGAAACCATCAAAAAAATCGAGGAAGATACCTATTGCCACAAACAAAGCAGCCCAATCAATCGTTCCTCTTACGGCAAAGACGATCGCTACTGTTCCGCAAAGGAGATTGGATAAAGTGATAAGATTAGGGACATACTTCTTCATTCTACTTACAATCAGCATCTAAATAATCTGGAAGGTATGAAGTATCCTTATTAGCATCACAATCAGGATAAGTTACCACGCCATATTCATTACGCACAATCTCATTTATAGAAGGTTTACCATCGTGATCGTGGTCGGCACGACGTGTAGCAATAAGTCTTACTGTAAAAATTAAAGGTGAATAAGCAGGTATTTTAGCTTGGCTGTTATTGAAATAGCCTAAACCTGAAGGAATAAAGAAAACTCCAACTCCTCCATCAGTAGGAGCATTTAGAGTACCATCGCTATTATTTGTAAGTCCTGTAGCCGATGCTCTTAGTTGAGCTACACCCTCCCTAAAACCTCTAATAGTACCTGAAGGCTTGTTGGTAACAATATTACCTATAAGATCTATCCAATTAGAAGTAGATTGTGTTGTTGTTTCATCAAATACACTTAAATCTAATAATTGTCCTTTATAATTCACATATACTGAATCAGCAATAGTAGTGGTAGTTCCTGTCCCCTCTTGCAAAATAAGATAGTAAAGCGTATGACGTACAAGAGTATTATTAGCATCATAGACATCTAATTCCAATCGTTTTAGCTTGCTATCATTGAAGATAGACGCTGTAGTACTAGAGGTTGTTGCAAAGGTAACCGTTTCAGAAATAGCAGTTGTTGCTGAAAAAGTGTAAGTATGCGTTTTCAAGAATGTTTCAATACTTTGATTATTCTCATTTCTCACCTCTGTAACATCACGTGGAGGTGTTACATTTGAGTTTTCATTTTTCTTACACGAAATAGCAAATAGCAAACCTATTGTGCTAATAGCAAATATAAATTTATTCATCATATAAAATTTCTTTATTTCTTAATATAAGATACAATTATTTATTATTTTTGCACTTATTATTTTTCTAAAATCACAAAAGAATGCGAATTGATAAGTATTTATGGTGTGTGCGTTACTTCAAAACACGTAATATAGCTACTGAAGCCTGCAAAAAAGGACACATCAAAGTGAATGGTGAGACTGCAAAACCCTCAAGGGAAATTTACAAAAACGACCAAATAGTAGTGCGTAAGAACCAAATCAACTACCAATTGGAGGTCTTAGATATCCCTGAGAGCCGTGTGGGGGCTAAGTTAGTAGACCTTTATCGCCAAGACAACACGCCTCCTGAGGCTTTTGAACAAGCCGAAATACAAAAACTTGCGCAAGACTATTATCGTGAGAAAGGCGAGGGTCGCCCTACTAAAAAAGACCGCCGTGCTATTGATAATCTCTTGAATGACTTTCAAGAAGATAATGAATTATAGCAAGGTTGGATATTTTTTAGGATTAGCTTCGTGCATTATACTGTATATCTTCTCAATGATACTATCAGCATTAGGTTTAGAGAAGTAATCACCATCGGTTGCGTATGCAGGGCGGTGATTACCTGCTGATAAGGTTTGTGGTGCACTGTCCAAATACTGATAAGCATTTTGCTCTTCTACAATCTTCTGCAAAATATATGCCGAAGTAGCCCCAGGCATATCTTCATCTACAACCAACAGTCGATTGGTTTTCTGTATACTCTTCACTATATCGTGACGCATATCGAATGGTGCTAAGGATTGTGCATCTATAATCTCTATATCAATACCCATAGAAGCTAACTCATCGGCAATTTCACACACGATGCGCAAAGTAGAGCCATAAGATACAACTGTAATATCTTTTCCTTCACGAAGTGTTTCGACTACTCCAATAGGCGTTTTGAACTCGGCGAGATTCGTAGGCATTGGTTCTTTCAAGCGGTAACCATTAAGACATTCCACCACTACCGCAGGTTGATTACCTTCTAAGAGTGTATTGTAGAACCCTGCTGCCTTCACCATATTGCGAGGAGTAAGAATACACACACCACGAAGAGCGTGTAAAAGAATCCCCATAGGTGAACCAGCGTGCCATATTCCTTCTAAACGGTGTCCTCGTGTTCTAACAATCAAAGGGGCTGATTGTCTACCAAAGGTACGATAATGTAAGGTAGCTAAATCATCACTAAGAGTTTGAAGACCGTAGAGAATATAATCTAAGTACTGAATTTCGGCAATAGGACGTAAACCACGCATAGCCAAGCCTATTCCTTGTCCTACGATAGTCGATTCACGAATACCTGTATCAGCTACTTTTATAGCTCCGTGTTTCTTTTGTAAACCTTCCAAACCTTGGTTTACATCACCTATATTACCTACATCTTCGCCAAATATCAAAAGGTTAGGGTACTTGGTAAGTAATGCATCAAAGTTCTCACGTAAGATCAGTCTTGCATCAACAAGTTTAGCATCTGGTTCATATATAGGAGCTACTTCTGCTATTTTCATAACATTATGAGTTCCTTCATTATACAAGTGTTTGCTATACTTAGGTTCATTAGTTGTTATATAGTTAGTTATCCAAGTACGCAAGTTCGATACTTCTTTATTCTCTTTTAAGAACTGTCGCAATGCTTTACGTGCTACATTCATTATTACCTTACGAGAAAGAGTTGGAATCTGAGATAGTTCAGTAGCAAAGATACTTTTAGGTTGTATGCTATTGAGTAATTGCAAAAGTTCCTTGCGTTCTGTTTCCATAGGTTTCATATACGCTTCCCAAGCTTTTTTCTTGCCATCACGTACACGCTTTTTAGCTGCTTCTTCTATTGTCTGCAATTCCTCTTCAGTAGCATATCCTTTCGCTAATATCCATTCACGCATTTTGGTAATACAGTCAAAATCCTTTTCCCATTGCAAACGTTCAGCACTTTTATAACGTTCGTGAGAGCCTGAGGTAGAGTGTCCTTGGGGTTGTGTAAGTTCTTTTACGTGTACCAACACAGGCACGTGCTCTTTACGAGCAATTTTAGCTGCTTTCTGATAAATATCGTACAAAGTGGGATAATCCCAACCTTTAGCAACGAATATCTCAAAGCCTTTGTGGTTAGCATCTCGTTGAAAGCCTTTCATCACTTCAGAGATACTCTCTTTGGTAGTATGGTATTCCTTAGGGACTGAAATACCATATTCGTCGTCCCAAACCGAAATTACCATTGGCACTTGCATTACGCCCGCAGCATTAAGAGTTTCAAAAAAGTGTCCTTCACTGGTGCTTGCATTACCAATAGTACCCCAAGCTACTTCATTACCGTGATTTGAGAAGCCTTTACTTTCAGCATTCGGTAACTTACGATATACTTTAGAGGCTTGCGCTAAACCTAATAAACGAGGCATCTGCCCTGCAGTACACGATATATCGCTACTACTATTCTTTTGTTTTAATAAATCTTTCCAATTTCCCTCTTCATCTAAACTATGAGTAGCAAAGTGTCCACCCATTTGGCGTCCGGCACTGGTGGGGTCTGCTTTTATATCAGCGTGAGCATACAGTCCAGCAAAGAAATTTTCAACTGTATGTACCCCAAGAGCCATCATAAGGGTTTGGTCTCGATAATAACCACTCCGAAAGTCTCCATACTGAAAGGCTCTCGCCATTGCTACTTGGGGGACTTCTTTTCCATCACCAAAAATACCAAATTTTGCTTTACCAGTAAGCACTTCTTTCTTTCCCATCAAGCTACATTCTCTACTGAGAACAGCGATGCCATAGTCTTCTAAAACATCTTCTTTTTTCATTGGTTATATCTTAAAATAATATTTGTTTTATTTCACAATCGTTTTTGTTTTGTTATAAAAAACTCGGGCAAATGTATTACTTTTTTTTAAATATACAAACATAATACAGTTTTTATTTTTACTTTTGCAATCTATAAGCTATATTTCAGTAATGGAAAATCATTGCATATGAAGCGTATTCTTATCACAATAAACTATTTTTCAAATTGAACAAATAGGTGTTTTGTTACTTTAAAACCTCTCACAGATTTTATAAAATAAAACCCTTCCCAAAGGAGAGAAAACCAAATTATAAATAATAAAGAAAGGCGCTTTTTGCCTCATAGACCTTATTCCTATAAAAAGGAATTGTAACAACGTAAAAGCGATTGAAAATAAGTATTTTTATATCAAACTCACATTAAAATAAATATGAAAATTATTTGTATAGGTAAAAATTACCACGAGACTATCGAAAAATTTAATAAAACAACGGTTCAGCCCATAGTGGTATTTATGAAGCCTGATACGGCTATTCACAACCTTGAGATTCCTTACTACATTCCTGATTTTACAAAGGATTTGCATTACGAAATAGAGTTAGTACTCAAAATCAACCAGAATGGGAAATGTATTTCGGAGAAGTTTGCACATAAGTATTACGACGAGATTGCGGTGGGCATTGACTTTACCGCTTGCGACCTGCAAGCGGATTTGAGCCAAAAAGGACTACCGTGGGAGCTGGCGAAGGCTTTTGATGGCTCAGCTATTGTAGGAAAGTTTGTCTCTAAAGAAACAATTGAGAGTTCTTCCCCTATTCAGTTTCACTTAGATAAAAATGGCTCTACTGTACAAGAGGGCAATACGGCAGAAATGCTTAGAGGTTTTGACGTTATCATCTCGGAAGTATCGCAGTACTTTACCCTTCGCAAAGGCGACCTTATCTTTACGGGAACACCTAAAGGTGCAGGGAGAGTAGCAGCAGGTGATGTATTAGAGGGATTTTTAATGGGAGAGAAAGGATTTAGTTTGAAAATTAGATAATTGAAATTAGCAAATTTGACTATTAGCCCTAGAAGCCCCAAAGCCCGTGAATGCTTGAAGCTCGCTATCTGAAAAAGGTTGTAGTGCGACAAGCAATTAAAAATCGGATTGTACAGCTTTGATGAGTTCATCGTTATTCTTGAACTTTACAAAGGCACCATTCTTGAAGTAGGAAATGTGTCCGGTTTCTTCAGAAACGACTAAGGCTGTAGCGTCTGTTTTCTCGGTGATAGAAATGGCAGCACGATGACGTAAACCATAGCGTTTAGGCAAATTGATTTCACTTGCAACAGGCAGTATTACCCTTGTAGCTACGATGTGGTCACCCTTTATCACAATGGCTCCATCGTGTAGCGGACTGTTCTTATAAAAGATACTTTCGATAATAGGCTCGGAGAACTCTATATTCACCTTGTCGCCAGTTTGGGTTACAAAGTCGAGGGGCATATTGTGTTCCAAAACAATAAGCGCTCCTGTATTGGTACTGGCTAACTTCTGACATACATTTATCAAACTCTCAATATTAAGCAGAATTTCCTTCTCTTTGAAGAAGTGAAAAGCACGGTGTAGCTTGTTGCGTGCAGTGATATTGGTAGAACCAATGGTGAGCAAGAAGCGACGTATTTCCTGCTGGAATACAACTATCAGTGCGAAGACTCCTACTCCAATGAACTGACCTAATATACTACTGAGCAACTGCATTTGCAAAGCTTCGGTAATCTTCCATATCAAGTAGATAATCACAATACCCATAAAAATATTAATGGCTACCGTGCCTCGAATCAATCGGTAGAGGTAGTACAAGAGGGCTGCAAACAGCACTATGTCAATCGCATCGACGATTGTAAAGTCTAAAATATCGAATAGTTTCATTGTATTTTTTCAAAGAGTGTTACACATTCTTTAGCTTCTTTTACATCGTGTACCCGCAAAATGTGTGCCCCTTTCATCAGGGCTATGGTATTGACTACTGTCGTAGCATTCAGCGCACCAGCAGGGTCAGTTTCTAACAATTTGTACAACATCGACTTGCGGGAAAAACCTACCAATAGCGGACAACCAAAGCTATGGAATAGCTCTAAGTGCTTCAACACTTCGTAATTCTGGTCTAAGGTTTTAGAGAAACCAAAGCCTACATCTACTATAAAATCGTTAATGCCCGCTTGCAAGGCTTTGGCTTTGCGCTCAGAAAAATAGTAGCGCATATCACTGATGATATCCTTATAATCGGTGTGCTGTTGCATTGTTTGGGGTGTACCTACGAGATGCATCGCAATATAAGGCACCTGAAATTGCGCTACTGTAGCCAACATCTGCTCATCTAAGAGTCCAGCAGAAATATCGTTGATAATACAAGCCCCTTCTAAGAGCGATTGGCGTGCTACCTCACTGCGGAAAGTATCTACCGAGATACGTATCTCGGGAAAATGTTGCACCAAAGAACGCACTACGGGCACTACCCTACTAAGTTCTTCGGCTTGTGAGACTTCGGGGGCATTGGGACGGGTGCTATAACCACCCACATCAATAAAATCTGCGCCGTGAGCGAGCATTGTTTCTGCGCGTTGTAAGAGCGTTTTTTCGGTTACACGACTTCCTTCGTAGAAAGAGTCGGGGGTATGATTAAGGA
>ERZ773010.248-NODE-248-length-40889-cov-22.748518_pt1 | contig 40889 bp, 60 predicted proteins | sample MGYA00580842_ERZ773010 | MGnify/ENA primary metagenome ERZ773010 (study PRJEB29015, sample SAMEA2737982) | human oral metagenome | biome: human oral; feature: human-associated habitat; material: dental | place: China | collected 2107 ... | reverse complement strand
TAGCTGCTTTTGCCATACCTTTTTCGCGAAGCAATTCAATCGCTTTTTCGATATCTCCATCTGTTTCAACCAATGCTTTCTTAGCGTCCATGACACCAGCACCAGATTTTTCGCGCAATTCTTTTACAAGCTTAGCTGTAATTTCTGCCATTTTTCTTCTCCTATGTTTACTATTTTTAAATAAAGGGGCCGGGCTGAGCCCCGCCCCTTTAGGTTAATTGACTTATGAAAATTATGCGTTGTCGCCTTCTACAACTTCAACGATTTCTTCGATTGAGTCTGCTTGAGTTTCAGTTGCAGCAAATTCTGCTTCAACAGTCGCTACAGCGTCCTCACCTTGACGACCTTCGATAACAGCGTCAGCCATTTTCGCAGTGATCAATTTAACGGCACGGATAGCGTCGTCGTTAGCAGGGATAATCACATCGATATCGTCTGGATCAGTATTTGTGTCAACCATCGCAACTACTGGAATACCAAGTTTCTTAGCTTCCTTAACAGCGATTTGCTCTTTATGAGGGTCAACAATGTACATTACATCTGGGATGCGAGGCATATCTTCGATACCACCCAAGAATTTTTCAAGACGAGCACGTTGTTTGTTCAAAAGTGCTACTTCTTTCTTAGGAAGAACTTCGAAGATTCCTTCTTCTTCCATACGTTTGATTTCTTTCAAACGAGCAACACGTTTTTGGATAGTTGTCCAGTTTGTAAGAGTTCCACCCAACCAACGGTGGTTGATGTAGTATTGACCAGCACGTTCTGCTTCTTCTTTTACAGCTTCAGCAGCTTGCTTTTTAGTACCAACAAACAAGATAACTGCATCGTTTGCAGCTGCATCACGCATGAAGTCATAAGCTTGATCTGCGTATTTTACAGTTTGTTGAAGGTCGATAACGTGGATACCGTTACGCTCAGTGAAGATGTACTTAGCCATCTTAGGGTTCCAGCGACGAGTTTGGTGACCAAAGTGAACACCAGCCTCAAGAAGTTGTTTCATTGAAATTACTGCCATGAGTAAATTCTCCTTTTTGTTTTTTTCCTCTTTTAGATTTCAGCTCGCAGAGCTACCAATCGGCAACGGCTCCACAATTCATCTAAAATGAGTATTTCTGCCGTTTAAACGGCATCTACTATCATATCAAATTTTCTAGCTTTTGACAAGTCTTTGGACACTATTTTCTCGCTTTGATTCAGCCCATCTGCTAGCCATCCTTCAAGAAATTCTCACTTAAGTCGGGTCAGGCTCTTGACGAACAGGCCGTTTTAAGGTAGAATAGTAAGAGTTGTGGCGGTATAGCCAAGTGGTAAGGCACGGCTCTGCAAAAGCTTGATCGTCGGTTCAAATCCGTCTACCGCCTTTCAATACCTGATTTATCAGATTTTAACCGAATGAAAAGCCCTATTTTACGGGCTTTTTTATTTTTTCTTCGGTTTAAAAATGATAACTTTAAAAATATCTTGGGGCGGATTTGGGGCGAAACCAGACCGACATCACTGTCGGCCTGCTCCTACTTTATTCAAAATCTAAAAAATCACTTTCTACAATTGCTTCAAGCGCTAAAGATTTTCTTCCCTTATCTTCAAAATCAATAGTGATTGTGTTGTCTTTAACTTCTATCACTTTACCTGTTCCAAATGATGGATGTTTGACTGTTGATCCTATAACGCCTTTGTGAGCCTCAATCCATTCTTTTACTTTCTCATTTTCTTCCTGAGCCTGAATAAGACCAGATTGTTTCATCAATTCGACTACCTCGAAATATCCATCTACAAATGTCTGTTTGAAATCAGAACCCATAGATAATTCTGAACGTTTTACAGGTTCTCCCAAACCTAACATCAGGTGGATAGCTTTCAAAATGACATCATCAGAGACGTTGCGACTATCAAGCTGCCCACCGACTGCGTCGCCATAAACACCATAGAAATGGCCGTCTTCACCATCGTGACCGTAAATATCCATGATATTACTTGTCTCAAGATTGCAATATACTGCTCCGTCTTCGTTTACAATAGCATACGCTACATCATTGTTTTTAATAGTTTCAAGTAGCTCTTTTGCGATTTCCATTTCCAATTCCTCCGCATAATCTGTTAATTTGATGGCATTTTCTAAACTCATTTTTTCGATTGGGGTTTTACCTGTAACCCATCTACTAATTGTCGTGCTACCTATTCCAGTAGCTTTAGAAATCTTATAAGCTGTCAATTTTTTTAATAATTTTTGAATTTTTTTAAAATCTGCTTTACTCATTTTTTATTGTCTCCTGAATACCAAGCGATTACTACTGCTAAAATTGCTACAAATAAAATAATTTTCATCTTGATTTTTCTCTCACTTTAATATACAATGAAAGGCAAGGAGAGCTTGCGCTCTCTCACCTTCAAGCGATTATCTCTTCCGCCGTCTGCAAAACTTGGGAGCGATTTTCGCTTTTTTATTTTGCTCTTTTAGTACCTTGTACCAAGAGCGACTTTCCTTTGAAATTGCTACCGCAATTCCAATCATGACCGTGACCCTTGCTAGCCACTCGTCTATGCTGTCCATTTGTATCACCTCCTCACATTATTTATTATACTACATTCTAATGCACTAGTCAATACTTTTTTACAAACTTTTTTTAAATTTTTAAACAAATTTAAGTCTATTACTACGGAAAATTTTAAATTTTTCCATTATAACAGAAAAAGCCCCAGCCTTTGAGGCCGGGGGTAGATTAAAATTTAAGAAAAAATATTTATTTTACGCAGTTTCCGCTGCGGTTTTTATTTAAAGCTACCAAAATCGGTAATACGCTGGCCATCTTTTGATTGACCGACTGCGACATAGCGACGATTGCCAGAAGCTGCAATGTATGTGATCCAAATATATCCGTCTACATCACACCAGCCATCATAATTGATTTCTTGACCAGCTGTGTAGACCGCCACAATTTCAGCATCTAAGCCAGCAGCTATTCGGACATTGAGAGCTGAAACCTCTACTGTGAATGTGCCAGCTTCTTCGTGGATTGACCCATCACCGCTAGAAATGGTTGGAGCGGGTTGATAGCCTATGTCATCCGTTGGGAAGTAGAACCAACCAACTACACCGTCAAAATTGCGGGTGTTGTATCGAGCAGGCCCGCCGATATAAAGGCTATCAGCATTGCCGTCAATGTTTTGCTCAATTGTACGCATGGTATAACCGTCACTATCCTCGATTACAAGCCCTGTATGACCGTATTCGTGGCCATAGATGTAGGTTGTATCCATGGCAAAGACCGCACTAGCTCGTGGCTTGCTATCAAGATTCCCCTCTTGATTGTACTCTACCTCATAGCCAAGGCTGGCTGCTGAATTGAGCAGGTCAATGGCATTTCCCCACAAAGCCTTGCCAAAAAAGTTGATAGAGATTGAGTTTGGCAAGTCTACGCATTGTGTGCCCCACGCACCATCAGCGTCCGTTCCTACGCCAGCGTTTGCCAGATTTTCAGCAAACAAAATTACATCATTTGTCGTTGCCATTTTATTTTCCTCCTATTTGTCAAACTGGCTAGCGCCAATAATATAAGTCACCTCACCAACGATGTCAAGCGGTGTAGGCAGCTGACGCACATTGCTAGCATTGACCAGCACACGACCGTCTGGCATCAAGACGAAGTCAATTGCAGCTTGTGGTTGGATTTTACCTTGAGCGATCACTTTAGCTGTAAATGTGACAGGATGCGCAGGCTTAAATCCTTCTGCGATTCTTTCGTTTAATGTATATTGACCGTTATCCCAGCGTTGTGTGGCTGGTGTAGAGATGTGAGCTCGTACTTGAGCTTCTTCATTGCGAGCTAGATAAAGCTTTGTTCCAAAGCCGAAGCGGAAATTTCCTTCTGCGTAATCAGTTACTTTTGTCATTTTTTTATTTTCCTTTCAAATTTTCATTCATTTCTTTTACTGCGGCCTCGATAAAGACATCGAGGTCTTTATCTGTCATGTAGATATTGTATTTTTCGAGTTCGGTTAGCACCGCCCCTTTTGCCTGAGCGAGTTTCTGCTCACCCTTGAAGCCGGTCTCTTTCGCGACCTGCTCGACGGCGTTCACGGCATTTCTAGCCAAGATTTCTACAATCTTGATTGACTTCTCTCCGCCCTTTGCGATCAGAAACTCCTTGACTGCCTTAACCATGGCTCCTGCCAAAATGGTCAAGATACCAATCGCTGAGCTTAAAACAAGCTCTGTAATTTGATTCATATTTTTATCACTCCTTCGTTTTGTGGTTATCGACCCGTTCATTTATAAACGTTGTGATATAAGGGATTTTTAGACCCAAAATGTCTAAATTAGTTACTAAGCTAGCACCATAGCTAGCGCACAATGCCGTAATAATCATATCCGCTAACGCCCCAGCATTAGCAAACAGGAAAAACGGGTAGCCAATCGCTGTGATGATGAAGATAGCCGAATGGGTCACAATGCCTGTCCGGGCTTTTCGACTTGAAAAGTTTTTCAGCGCCCATGCTTTACAAAAGCCAGTAACCACATCGGCTATTACCAAAACAAATAAGACGAACACAAAGAAATGATCATCAATCCCCGTCTCATAAAAGTCTTTCACGACTTCTATGATCGCCCAAAGTCCATCTGGTTCTTGCATTCATCACCCCTTATTCTTCTCTGCTTGCCTGTGCTGGCTCTGTCCAATCTGGGTTACCTTCTGCGTCAAAAGCCATGATGTAGTACTCCTGATTAAACAAGTCAGCTACGTTGATGGTTGTTGCTGTCCCGCCCCATTGAGTAAATGCCCAAACTGTTTCAACGTCTTTAAATTGACGACGACCATTGACGATGACAGGTCGCTTTTGGACATCGCGGTACATATAAAAGTCATTCGTCGCATTTTTGCAGCGGATGAACTCACCATTTTCCTTCATGTACTTGAGGGCAGTTGCCAAATCAAAAGGTTCTGTGATGTTTTTAAGATCGAGTAAAGTATTTTCTGTTGTTGTAGTCATGATTATTCTCCTTTTTCTGTTTCTGTTGCTGTGCTTGTTTCAAGCAAAGTTTCAAGCTCTTGGTTGCGACTAAGAGCTTGCTCAAGTTGCGCCTGAAGCTCTTCGTTTTGAGCTTCTAGCGTTGCGATTCTTATTGACTTACTAGCAATTTCGATCGCTAGCTTTGATTGGATGTTTTCGTTCATATTTTCTCCTATTTTACCTTTGGTACTTCCTAGCCCCGAGACCTGGAATCGGTCCAAAAATATCATGTCTACCAGTATGATTCCCCAAATTTGCCATCATTTGGTTTAGTGTTTCAAGCACATTGACTAGATCAATACCGTTAAAGTAGTTTGCAACGATATTCGATCTTGTGACATTGCCAAACGGCTGTAGTATGACCTGTCTGTTGTCATTCCCGTACAGAGTGCGCATTTCCCAGCCACGGTAGTTGACAGCACCGGTCGCGAATCGCACAACGTCACTAATAATTTCAGTGCGCTCGACCTTGTTTCCACTAAACAGCCGAATACCAGTAAAACTGTCATTCTTGCTGTTTTCGGTGCCATCTCGATTGGCACCCAGCACGGTCACGCTTGCTGGCGCTCCGCCTTCCGTCTCGCTTGTAAACTTGAGGAATTGATTCGGATAGCCATTTAGCACACGTCTAATCGCTGCTTGACCCGTCATAACGTTGTATTGACCATTATTTAGATCAATTTTCATCGCGTCGTTTTGAGCTGTGATGACCTTGCCTTTCAGCCAGTCTACTAGAGCCAGCTCGATTTTAGACTTGATGAAGTTGGCATCTAAACCGACGATTTTGTTAGCATTTAGGTTGATGATATTGACATTCGCAGCGTTGAGCGTGCCCGCTGTGATTTTATCGGCTAGCATACTTTCGATCATGGCATTTTTGATGACGCCGTTTTTAATGTGAGTCTTATCGCCGATAGAGATCAGCCCCTCGTTGATTGAGACTGATCCGTCTGGATTTAAATTGATCTGACCAAGGATATCGCCAGGCGAGTTGAGGTTCTTGATTGACCAGCTCTCTGCTAGTTGGCTCTGCACCGTCCTCAAACCTTGGTTCTTGGATACCTCTGTCTGAAAAAGCTGATTGGTCATGACCATGCGAGAGACTTTGTCCGTGACCTCTTTTTCGGTCGAGCCGATCAGTCGCTCATAGAGCTTGCTTGTTTCCTGCACCTTCTGGAAATCAGTCTGGCTAGCCTTACCTGCGACCTGTTGAGTAATCGTAGATAGCTGCCCCTCTGCCGTGCGCTTAAACTCAGCTAGACTAGTCTTAGTCTCGTTAAGACCAGACTCGACCTTACCGACTTTATTCAGCGTTTCCTGCGCTGACTGCTTCCACGTATTAAAGCTTGTCAGCGAGCCATTGGCCGTATTAAGGGCGGATTGCACGTTGGACAGTTGGCCATCTATGCCCTGCTTAAACTCAGCCAGCTTAGTGTCAGCGTAGCTCGTTGCATCTTCTGGCGACGGGCTCCAGCTTGTCGCAACTGTCCCTAGCTCAATTTTCGGAGCACAGATTTCGACACTTCCTGCACCACTTTGACCAAATTGCATTGAATTAGCTACAACATCAGCAGTAAATGTAAATGAGTAGCGCTGCCATTCCCTGTTCGAGATGGTTTTGTGCAATTTGCGGTTGGTATCATTATTATTTGCCCATGACCTGATTAGCAGACCGACTGTTGGACTCGGGCTATCACTGGCCACTCGAGCGTAGCAAGATACAGTGTATTTCTGCCCAACCACAAGAGCCATAGCAGATTGCGACAAATCCTTGTTTCCGACCGTGTTATTGACAATACGAATCATACTCTTGATTAGCGGGCTAGGAGAGCTTGTGACAGGCACAACCTGAGCTGTTCCATTTCCTCCGCTAGTAGCCTGCCACTTACCAGTTCGCCAATCACCGCCGACCAGCAAAGCCGCTGAGTTGCGCAAGAGGTTTACACCTCCCTCACTCAGCTCCTCAAACCGCCTACTTATGCTCCGCACGTCTTCCGTGTGCTGTGCCTTGGCGACGTAGCCAGACTCAATGAGCTTGCGCTCGGCTGTCAGCTGACGGGCTGTTTCCTCACGGGAGTAAGTCCGTAGAGCTTCGGCTCGTGTCCTGTCAGCACTGACATAAGCCTGCACAGCCGACAAATCTGTCCGCAAGCCTTGAGCTGTACGCTCAAAGGTCGCCTTGGCTTCAGTGATGAGGCCTTCTGTGTCTTCTGGAGCTGGGCTCCAGTCGGTCTTAAATGAGCCTTGCTCTACCTTAACCTCCCAAACACTTTTCAGCTTTTCCGGGTCTTTGCGATAGGTATTGACCTGCAGATGGTAAGTGCCCGTCGGACGATTCCAGACAAACTCTGTACCAGTCGTGGCAGTTTTAGCGTCTGACACGATTTGGTAATTACTTACAGCTTTGTCCATCAACCACAAAACTACGTTGTCATTTTCGTTGTTTGGGCTATGCCAAGATGTAAAATTCCCGTCAGATTTCGCAGAGATTCTGTATTTTTCATTTTGGACGAGATATACTGATGTTTCTTGCGAATATAGCGTGTTATTGTCAAAGTTCGCAGGGTTTCTGTTGGGCTTAAACGGACCTTTCGACCCCTTCAGCAAATTCCTTCCACCTACTGACAGACTCGCCAGCTCCTCCCTCAACCTTCCAGCCTCAGCTGTTACCAAAGCCTTATCGGCTTTGTCCTTGGTTGCGTTGACAATCTCTTGTCTAATACCAGACGCTCGCACCTCAAACTCAGCTGCGCTGAGCTTTTGGTTGAGCTTAGACTGCGTGTCAGTCTCGAGCGACTTGACCGACTGTTTGATGCTGTCTGAGAGCAAGTTTAGAGCGCTTGAGTCTGCTTTTGTATTGAGCCCCTCGCGTAAGCTGGACACCCCAGCCTCAAGTGAGTCAGCTCGTTGCTTAAAGCTGGACTCGACGTCTGAGATAAGTCCTTCGGTGTCTTCGGGAGCCTCTGAGTAAGGTGTATCTGTGTCGCTTACTTCAAATTTCGGCATCCAGATCCAGACGGTATCTGCTCTGTTGAGGTTAAAAATCCATTCATTAGTCGTTGTTGGGAATGAGCCTGTCCAATTTTTCGGCAGCTTAACTACATAACGCTTAACTTCTTCAGTCAAGGCCACGTTGCCGTCCTTAAACCAGATATTCCCAAGCCTCGACCTTAAAATTGTCCCAGCTTTTTCAGCTTTAGCGTAAAGGCTGATGGTCACATCCTGATTGGCCATACTTCCAGGCACTACTTTGCCATACTGGCCAGTAGCCGGATAAGTGATTTTAGGGACGTTATCACCTCTCCCCATTGGGTCTTCCCCAACGATTTTCAATGCGTTGTGACCAAGATACTTATTTTCAGTATCGATAGTAGCTGTGTAGGTGCTTGTCGTCCAAATACCAGTTTTCCTGATGTCTTGCTTAAAAAGAGAGTTTAAAAAGAGATTTCGACCAGAGGCCTGCACACTCGCAATCCGACTTTTCAGCTCCTCAGCAGTCTGCACCAACTCTGACTTGCTGGCTTTGCCATCTGCCAGATTCGTCAGCTCTGCCAGTCTGCGTTGTGTGCTCTGCTCATAAGTCGCTTGAGCAGATTTTACGCCCGCAAGCTCGGTTTTGGCTGCATTGAGCGCCTGCACTTGCTTGGCTATCTCAGACTCAGCTTGAGACTGCTTGGTGCGGATGTTGCCCAAGTCGCTTCTCAGAAGCGCTGTTTGGTCGTTCACCGTCTTCTGCGCACTAGCAAAGTCAGATTTTAGCCGGTCAATCGCGGCCTGATTAGTCTGCTTAGCACCAGCTAAGTCCTGATTGAGCTTGGTGATAGCACCTTTGGCTGCCTCGATAGCTGAGGCGTTAGCGCCAGCCGTGCGGAGGGATTGGGCGGTTTGCTCTTTCAAAACTAGGTCGCTAGCTTTCATAGCCTTGTCTAGCTTCTCGATTTCATCTGCAATTTTCGCTCTTAAAGCCTCGCTACTAAAAGTCCTTAAGATTTCTTCCCAGACCTCGCCCGTCCAGCGCAGCATGATTTTGTGACCTTCGTGCTCTGGGTCTGGTTTGTACCAAATATCATTGATTAGGACTTTTCCCTGGTGCTTGCCGGTCGGATCTTCAGACCCGTACCAGTTATTATTAAATCCGTCTGCAGTCGGCAGATAATCAGGTAGGTTTTTAACAAAGTTTGTAAATTCGTTGGCTACAAACTCATCGATCGCCTTGTCAGCAATCGTCTGAGCCTTGGCTTCGTTACTCTCTCCTATTCGATCGCCCAGCTTGATGTCACTTGACTGGTCATTCAAACGGTTAAAAGTGATTTCAAAGATACGGGTATCATAATCTAACTTCTTGTCATGTCTGACTACTCGGATAGTGTCGCCGACTTTTGCGCCTCTCAAATAAACGCTTGAGGTCTTTAGAGTCAATTGTGGTCTAGCAGCATCTACTAAAGCTTTGTAAGTTCGCTCAATCAAAGCTTCTGGATTTTCTTCCTCTGCAAAATCCACAAAGCCAATTTTAGGACGCATAGAACCGTCAGCGTTCTTGATGCCGTAAAGCTTGGTCATGGCTGGCAGTTCGACGTACTTCTGACCTTTCGGCTTGTTGACTGGTTTTCCACTCGCTGTTGACCAGACTACATCTTCAAAAGTGATTTTTCGGCCGAAGCCGTTCGCTTGTTTTCCAGATTCTTCAGCAGAGCTGACTTGTTCACCTTTGCCTCGACCTATTAAAGCTGTGAAAATATTGGTTCGCTCAACCTCTTGAAGAATTTGCAAGGCATTATGACCATAAACCACACGCTTACCAACCGCTTGACCAATCTTTCGCTTGAAATCGATGTACCGAGCGCCTATACGGTTTCCGTTCATCTCAACGAAAAATTGCATCTCTAAGTCCCAGACTTCACACACTTTCTTGAGCGCATCAAAGACAGAAATGTAATAAAAGTTGGTGCTGTGCGGAGTTGTCTCTCCAACAAAGCGAGCTTGCCAGTTGGTGCCAGATAGCAGATCGTTGATGACTTCTCTAGCAAAAGCGTTTTGAGGGCGCTTGTCAAAAACCGGAGATTTTCTCAGCTCTTCAATTCCCGACTGGACGCCGATTAACGTTGTTAAATTTTCTGATGATTTTTGAGCAACATAAAAATAGTGGAATGTGTGAGCATCTTCCATGGTCTGAATGGCCATGTATTCCACCTTTTCCAACTCATCATCGTTCAGAGCTTTCATCTCAACAGTCAATCTATCAGATACATATCGCTCTTTGGTTAGAGAGTATTTTTGGAGGGCAGTTTTAATAGCTGGTTTCCTGATGATTTTGATCAGCTTCTCGTCTTTATCGAACAAATAAATCATGCTCTCTCATCCCTCCAAACTACTTTTTTGACTGTGGCATTCTTAGCTGTGATAGTATCGCCATTTCTGACAGTAAATTGCTCTAGCGGACTAAACCGCTCAAGCTCGCTAAGGATGCTCCTGCCGTTGTAAATGGCAGTCACTTCCTCATCTCCAAAAGTCACGACGAGGTCCTTTCCTGCTACATAAGAGCCAGAGAAAGATAATACTTTCGTTCCGTTGATGATTTGTACTTGATTCACTGTCCCAGTCGGTGTGACTGTGATGGATTCGGGCAGCACTTCCAAGGCATCGGATAAAGTAACAGACCCAGTTGAAATCTGAGCCTGCTTTTTCTTATAGCCATCCGGCACCAGGATAGTAAACTTGCTGATGATAGACAAACTTTTTTCTTCGATGTCGTCAGCTCCACTGAAATAGCCGTAATAGACATACTCGGGTTCGTCTTTAAAAGTGATTTCGAGAAAGCCACTACTTGCGTGAGTTCGCAAGATCTTATTCAATTTCGCAAATTTATCACGGATTTTGGAGCTGGTATCAGCTTCGAGCTTGTACTTGATCTCAAGCTGCCGCTCGTCGTCTGAAACACTTTCTACCCAAACGCCGCGACGACCAGGGACGGAGGTTGACTTGACCGATTGGCCAAGCAATCCCCTACCTGTAACTGTCAAATGAGTGTAGCCCTCAACCAATTGATTGAGAGGTGTTCCGTTGATGGACATATTGTCACTAGGCTCGAAAGCCGTGATATTATTATTTTTTTCTAACTTTGAATAACCATACATAGCTTTCTCCTTCCTAGTAACTGTCCAAAATCAATTCCATTTCTTGTGCATTCGTGATATCTGCAGTAAATGTACGATAGGCCGTATTTCCCATTTTCAGCACGATTTCTGCCGCTTGTTGTCCAACGGTTAGTGTACCGCCGTCAAAAGATACAGATGGGTCATAGGCTGTCAAGCGTCCTAATTCGCCGTCGACAGCGCCAAGCTCACTCTGTAAATTGCCAGCAATGTCTTTGCCAGCGAAAGCGTCAATAGCTCCTTGAGCCATGTTTCCGACTGTTTTTGCAACTTGGCCAGCTTTGCTATTGACACCGATGATAAAACCTTCGTCAGTGTAGATACCAAACTGCTTAAACACTCGGGAAGGCGAATGAATACCTAAAAGGCCCTTCGCCCAATCTATAGCGCCTCTCACTGCGCCGCCGACTGCATCTATCAACGCTCCTGCAGCGTTTTTAACCCCATTTACAAACCCCATAATGAGGTCTCTACCAACACTTATCGCGCTACTGATAAAGTTTCTTGCAGCGTTTACCGCATTGTCAAAACCGTTTCTGACAGCCGATACAATCCTTGGTCCAGCATTCGTAACTGTGCTTACTAGATTGTTCCAGCCGTTGGTCACAGTGGATTTGATGTTTTCAATCGCGTTTGAAATAGCAGATTTGATATTGTTCCAAGCATTTTCAGCTGCTGACTTGATATTGTTTAAGGCATTTGAAATGAAGTCCTTGATAGCATTCCAAGCTGTTTCGATGCCGCTCTTGATTGCGTCCATCACAGTGCTAATAGTGGTTTTTATAAACTCCCAAGCTGCGCTAGCTGCTGTTTTAATTCCGTCCCAAATTCCTGACAAGAAGGCCACAATAGCATTCCAGATTTCGCCTGTTTTGGTCTGGATAATCTCCCAAGCGTTTGAAATAGCTTGTTTGATGAGATCAAAATTCCCGGTCACCAAACCAACGATAGTCAAAAGGATTGCTGCAAAGACAGCTTTAATAATTTCCCAACTGGCAGACCAAATGGTCGAAATCGTGTTTAGGATAGTCTGGATGGTGTTCCAAATAGTGGTCAAAGCAGAAACAATCGTTGTAGAAATAGCTTCCCAAATCGGTGTGATAACCGCAGAAATCGCATTCCACACCGCATCCCAAGCGGTCTGGATGGCGGTCATGATGTTTTGGATAACCTCTCCGACAGCTGTGATAGCATTGCTGATGGTTGTTTTGATCCATTCCCAAATTGGGTTAACAACTGCCATGATAGTGCTCCAGATGGTATCCCAAATGGATTTGAGGAGTTCCAAGCCTGCTGTCAAGATATTCTGTAGTCCCTTTATTCCAAGAGCGACCAGTGCTTTCAATCCATTCCAAGCAAGCTCTAAAGCATATTTGAGCGTTTCCCAAGCTCCTGACCAATCGCCATTGATCATCTGCATAACTGCTTTGATAATTTGTAAAACAACATGCAAAGCGGTAAATACAGTCACCTTAATCAGATCCCACGCCGTTTTCACAATTGACACAATAAGATTCCACGCCGTTTCAATTATGGGAGCTAAGACATTCGTGACTGTTTCGACCACTTCTTTTATGGCATTCCAGACTGTTTTTGCTGTTGATAAAATTAACTCTTGGTTTTCTTCCCAAAAACCAACCAAGATGCTGACAAATGTCTGAACTACATCCAGAATGGCTTGGACAGCACTACTGATGGCTGTTTTGATAGCCTGCCAAGCAGCATCTACCTTGTTTCGGAACTCTTCACTGGTGTTGTAAACGCCGACTAGAACTGCAATTAAACCAGCTATAATGCCAATAACAACCAAAAACGGCGCACCCAAAGTCGACACTACTCCTACTAACTTAGCGAAAACAAGGCTTAAAGAGCTTCCTCCGCTGTTTAGCAAGGCAAACCAGCTGCTTACTTTAGCAAACACACCTCCGATTGCTGTGATGATCGAAATAAATTTCCCGACACCGGCAACAAGACCGCCTAAGACTGTCAAAACAGGTCCTGCTGCTACTATGATGGCTCCAAGCCATTTTTGCCAAGGCGCTAGCGGTAAATTATCCCAAATCGTCCCAAGAACCCGCACCACATTATCTTTAAACGTGAGAACAGTCTCTTTTAGACTTTCCATCAGCGCTTTGATGTCCGCTTCGTTGTTCCCGAGGCCAGCTACAAGGTTCTGAGCTGCCGCCTTCATGGCTGCAAACGAGCCCGACACAGTCTCGCTGGCTTCTTTAGCAGTTGTGCCTGTGATTCCTAGTCTATCCTGTGTAATTCCGATAGCCTCAATCAAGGTGTGGAAAGGAATGTCTTTGACATTTTCGGCCGTTGCTTCGAATTCGCCGTTCAAAACACCTGATTCGTTGACCAAACGGGCCATTTCGCTAGCGGTTCCCCCGTAGCCTAGCTTAAGGTTGTCCAGCATCGTGTAATTGTCTTTGGCAAACCCTTGATAAGCGTTTTGGATATCAGTCATACTGGTACCCATTTTATTCGCATTATCTGCCATCTGTATGATGGCTTTGTCTGCATATTGTGCGGCTTTAGCAGTATCTCCTCCTAGACCTTGTAGCAAGGTTGCCGAGAAGGAGGTGACCTGTTCCATGTAAGAGTTAGCGGACACTCCAGCTGTTTTAAAAGCCTTATTGGCATTTTCAATAACGTTGGTGCCGTCATTTGCCATTGTTTGATACAATTTTCGGGCTTCCTCTCGGGTAATTCCGTACTCTTTAGCAAGATTGTTTACGCTTGTTCCGTTTTGCTTAAAGAGCGTTTGGACACCTCCCAAGCTTTGCTCAAGATCTGCAAAAGATTTTACGACACCCCCAACCGCTCCAACGACTGGAGCAGTAAAACCAGCAGTCATCCCAGCACCGACCTTCATCATAGAACCACCGATAGCACTCAAACTACCGCTGATCTTGTCAAAACTCGAGCCAGACTGATTCTGGAGGCTTTGAAGAGACATTTTAGCCTCTTTAAGACCATTTGCGAAGTCTGATACATTCGCTTTTAAAATCGCAGTGACATCAAATGTTGCTCCCATCAAAGACCTCCTTTCCCATCATGATTGAGTCTCCTATTACGATCTGCCATCGTAATACCTTTATTGACTTTTTTATCCTCGGTCTGGAAAATTCTTTCAAATTCTTCTTTCCGATTGTAAAAATCGTCAAAGGTTTTAAATGCAGATCTGACGCTCTTGCCGCTACCTTTCGTAGCTTGAACTCGTTGGTTCATCCAAGCTTGGATTGCTGCATTGTATCGCTTATCTTCCTGTTGTATCGCATAAGCTAAATTGTAAATTTCAAATTCGACAAGCGTTGTTCTGGCCGCTTCTAAGAAGCTCATTCCGTGCCTTGCAATCAGCAAAGCGATAGCCTCGTCATATCCAAAATTTGAACCTGAAGCCCCTTCTACTCTGCTAGGTTCATCGCTTTTTTGAGCAGGGGTGACGCTTTTAACTCCGCAACAATCGCTTTGATTGTTTCGTCGTATTTATCATTGATGATCAAGTCTTCCAGAAACGCTTCAATGCCTTCATTGCTTGGCTTCTTGCCTTCTGTAACCGTCCCAGCTTTGATAATGTCCACAAAAGCCATTGGATCGTTAAGTGCTTGTCCGGCATTAAAGAGAGTCATTGCTCCGTAGCCGGTCTTCATACCTTCCAATTCCGCAGAATGAAGTCGGTTCATTTCGCGCAAAAAACCAAGCCCAAATCGCAAAGTATAGTCACGTCCATCGATGTGTAAAATCATATTTTCTCCTTTTCAAAAAATAAAAAAGGGGCGTTTAACCCCTTTAAGAATTATTAAACGGGACGACCTGCAGCAGCCGTTTCTTTGGCAAGCGTATGGTAGTCGTACTGCGCTGTTTCGACAGCTTTCTTTTGAGAGGCTGTCAGCGAGTCGGTGTGAATGACGCCGTTACCATCGATAGCCATTTCATAAGATAATTCAATCTTGTCGTCAGCCGGAGCGGAAAGCTCAAAGCTCTTGAAGTAGCCTTGGTAGTATTCCACGTCGTAAATTTCTTTTCCTCCGGATTGGCGCACGCTGCCAAGGTCAACGATCCAACATTCAATTTTTTCATTGTTTGCGAACCATTTCCGCATTTCCTTCCACATGTTGACCGTATCGCCGTCTTCACGATAAGCAAGTGATTTGAACTCACCGCTTGTTTCGCCGTCAGAGATAGAGTTCACGACACCGTCCTTGGTCTTGGTGCTTTCGATCTCTTTTTCTGGATTGATTGTCAATTCGACCTGAAAGCGGACCTTTCCAGCGTCCTGCTTCGTTTGGTCTTTTAATCGTCGGAAAAACACTACATAGTCTTTTCCTAGCACTAATTCTGCCATTTATGTCTCCTTCTTTGTGTAATTAAAAGTAACGTCCAGCACAATATGAAGCAAAGGCTGGACGTCTGTGTTATCTGGTATGACTTGTTTTTCGGTCGAAAGGTGAGCTAGTTTATGCTCGTAACCATCTTTTAGCAGCTTCACCGCTCCTTCTAGATAAGCTGAAATCTTATCTAAATGAGCTCTGTGTTCTCTTAAACCGTAGAGATGGATTGTCTGCCTTACCGTCCCTAAAACGTCGTTATTAGGGATGTCAGAGCCGTTGCTCTCTCCCAAATAAACAAAGGGATATTTAGTCTCAGCATCTGGTAAATGGTCGTATGTATCGACCCTTGCGTTGCAGAGTGAGAATAAACTTCTGAATAAATCATGATTCGGGGTCACCTAAAAGCTCCTTTCATCACTTTTGTCATGTCCTTTTGAAATTCAGGCTGAATTTGCTCCAACATAGGACGAAAATGGGGCTTACCGGGCTGAAATCGGGTACCGTATTCCTGATAACCATCATATCCAGCTTCGCCGTGGATATGAGCTTCCATTCCTGGATAGGAGGTGGTGATATGGTCTTTCAAAAATCCAGTATCCTTGGGCGCTAGGTCTCTAGCGATTCTCTTCCCTTTTTCACCATTGTTTTTCAAAACCTGCAAAGACTGCTCGACTGCTTTCGGATGGGCATTACTAATGGTTGCAGTCAATTTCTCTATGCCTTGCCATTTAATTCCCATCTGAGCCGCCTACCTTTTTGAGTCTGATAGCCCCTTTAATCGGGGCATCTATCTGATCCATAGGGGCATATTTGCTGCCGTCATAAATAGCGGTAGCAAAAGGCTTCTGTGCCTGCTGAAAGCGACAAATCATGACTGTATCAGTCTGATTTCCGTAGTCTTTAAAGACTCTTGCTTGACGAATGAAATTAACCAAGCAGGGCACGACTTCTTCTTGACCTTCAGCAGCCTCGTAGCTATCCGTTTCTGGATTGTATTTTGGCGCTCCAGCTCCTCTAATAAGGGTGATTCGGTGCGGCGTTTTCATAAAAAGACCACCTTTCCTTTCTCTCTCAGAGAGCCATCTAGGCCAAAATCTTTGTTTAAAATAGCCATATAAGGCTTAAACAGGTTATCCCAATCTTGATAAGTCACAGAATAGCCGTCCACGGTCTCAGAAGCTACACCCTCGGACCCTTTACGTCCATAAAGCTTATAAACAACATTTTCAATCATGAAATTGTACTTCTGATCAATCTCTGTTGTTCCTGTCAAGCTTTTAAAATAGCTTTCGGCATCTTCAACTAAGTCTTGCAACAAGTCATTTTCTTTTGTGTCGTCGGGAGCAATACCCAGCCGACGCTTAATTTTGGCTAGCTGAGTATTTTCCATGGTTATTCTCCCTCAGCGCCTTCGAGCAGGGCCTTCAATTCATCCTTGGTAGCGCGAGAACCATACTTGATTCCCAGCTCATCAAGTTTAGCCTTGAGTTCTTTCACGCTTGGATCAGGTTCAGCTTCAGGAGCTGCTTCTTCTGCAGGGGTTGTTTCTCGCTCAGCGCCTTCGAGGGCGATAACCCCTTTTTCAAGCAGTTCCTTGATTCGATTGTCAGAGACCGTCAAATCTGCGCGCGGATAAACTTCGCCCGTTTCGTACAAGCGGTCATTATCCTTTGTATCGATAATGTTTGTAGTTACAATGTAAGTCATTTACAAACTCCTTTCTAAACGTTTGCAGCGTCTGTCAACTTAGCAAATGCATCTGTTTTCGTGATCATGACTGCGATGTCCATTGTTGCACGAATGGCAATCATTTCTTGCTCAAACAAGTTAACAGGGGTTCCATCTGCATTCTGGATTGTTGAGATTTGGCCTTCTTCCGAAATCTTATAATTGATGTTGTAAGGTACACCGTAGATAAGATTGTCAAAGTTGCCAGCGAGCAAGTCGCCTTTTTTGAAATTCTTAGACTTCATGTCCACGGTCACGATTCCGTCAAGCTTGTTGTTTTCTTTGTCGTAAATCGTCTTCTTGTCACCGTCACGAGCTTCGCGAAGGGCAGAACGGTTTGATACGCGAGATACAAACGCATTGATTTCAACGTCGCTGTCTAGCAACTTGTCTTCAAGTTTCAGGATGTTTTCAAAGTTGATCGGGCCACCAATAACCTTGCTTGCATCCTTGGCAGCTTTGGCCACTGAATTAGCAAACGGTGTTTCATGGCCGAGAAGACCAGCTTCGTCAATTTTGGTGTAGAATGCTTCAACGATCTGAGGTTTCATGTCGTTAAAGAATTTTTCCCAGGTATAATTCAATGCTTCACGAGAAGCAAGAAGGATGATACCGAGCTTGTGGGCTTTCAGCTTAACAGGAATCACTTCTGGCTTATCTGTCTTGATTTTTTCAGTTTCATTCACCCAGTAAGCAGACACCCCATCCGTTTGAACGTAGACTGTCTTCTCTTGCTCTCCGTCCATTTCATGGTATTTCCCAAGCTGCATCACGAGCGAGTTCTTAGAGACCTCTTTCATGATGATGTCTGTGAATTTCTTGTGAAAAGTTCCGTCTTTTTTCTCAGAAACCAGAACTTTCTCAGGGTTAAAAGTTTGTACTGTCATTTATTTCTCCTTTTTTAGATAATGCGTGAGTCGCGGAAGATTTCTCCGGGACTTTTTGAGTCCGAACTACCAAACGACGATGAAACGCCCGGCGGTTCGGATTGAGTGTATTCAGCTTTAATTTCGCTGATGATACTTTCAAAGTCAGAAATAGCCTGCAGAGTGCCGTCTGCGGTATCTTTAACCACAAAAGAGAGCACCTTTTCATTTACTGGCAATTTTCGACTGGAAAGCGTCTTGATGGCTTCGTCCGTCAATTCTCGCTTGGTTTGTTCTTTCTCCAAACCAGCAATTTTATCTAGCAAAGCCTGTTTTTCAGCTTCGGCCTCTTTTTTGCGGTACTCTTCCAGCTCTTTTCCAGTGAGTTCGGATTCCGCTTTATATTTCTCCAAAGCTTTCGCAATCGCGTCTTGCGTTGCTTGTTCATGCTTTTCCTCTGCTTGCTTCAAGCGACGTTGCATTTCAGCAACAGATACCATCTTTTCGGCTTCTGGCTTAGGCTCTGCAGCGCCTTCTCCGTTGCCTGAAGCTTCAGGATCTCCTTGAGGCTCTCCGCCTTCAGCAAAAAATTGAAGATTGCGCAAGTTCATGCGCAACATAGATTTGTATTCTGCCATTTTTGGCTCCTTTCTTTACGCTTTTACGGGCAACCTCCCCGAGCTCATGCATCTTTTATTGTCCTAAGCACGGTTTGGACAAGCAAAAAACCGTACGGGATTCCATACGGTTTATAGTGATTTATAGCAGTTTATACCTACTTTCTACCAAACCAACTTGATTTCTTCGATTCGCTAAACGAAACGACAGCATTGTCCAAATCTAGCTTCATTTTCTCGTTGGCAGCTTCCAGCTTGTCAAAGCGCTCATTTGTTGCTTGGACATTGCGAGAATTTAGGTTCTGCACCTCTTCAATCATCTTGCCTTGCATGTTGACTGTAGCTTTTAGCGCAGATACTTCAACAGCCAATGCAGCGTTTTGTCTTTCGATTGCGCGTCTTTTAGACGCTTTTTCTTAACTCGTTTGTTCATGATTTACCTCGTTGTTTCTTTTGTTTTGGCTTGTTGTTAGCTTGTCCTGTCATTCTTTCAAACAGGTTTTCAGCTTCATTTTTTGTCATTGACATACTCTAAATACACCTCCAAACGCTCCATCTTTTCCTCGCGATTATAAAATTCCTCTGTGTATCGAACCGTTCCTGATTCCCATTTTTCAAGAGGATACAGTCGTTCTTTTCCTGTTGGCATATGGATGACAATGTTTTTATTGCCTTTTTTGCTGGTTCGGATTTCCGTTTTGAGATTGTTCTCTTCAACGTACTGAGTCATAGGCATATCAATGTATTCCCATCCTTCGTTTTTGCCTTTTACAAATTTGGTATCAACAATCTTGTAAGAACCTTGAATCAATTCCTCTAATTGATCGGGATACTCTGATATATTCGAAACATCCAAAGACTTACTTGAATTAAAAATGAATTTAACATTCTTTCTTGAGTTCAAACCTCTCTTCTTCGTCTCAAAACCAACAACTCTGTCTTGTTCTAGCTTTTCGATGAATTCCTTATCGCGAGTAGCAGACCGAATACCGAAATTAAGTGTATCTCCGACAAGATAATCTGAGTAATCGCCGGAACGCAATTTTTCAAATCGAATCAACTTATCTTTTTCAAGAGGTTGTTTATTGATTAATTCGTGGATTGCTTTAACGTCTGCTTTTGTATTGTCTGTGATTTTTCGAAGTTGCCCATTTTCACCGTGCCACAAATAAGTTGATTTGAACTGTTTCTCATCTGTAATGTATTGCGAATAGTCACAAATCTCTTGAAACTCACCGTTTGTATAATCATACAAAGTTTTTTGCATATCTTTTGAAAGAGTGAAAACATCTGTTTTCTCAGGGACGGATTTTGTACCTTTATCTTCCCAAGCCTCGTAATCATCAAGTGTACTACCACCACCTTTGTACTCCATTTTGATATGACCATAGGCAGAACAGCGACAATTGGGATGCATCGGAAACATATTCACGCCTTTTTCTACTTTGTCGATCGGAATTGCCTTCTTATCAAGAGGCCCACAAATATCACAAGCACCCGGTTCGGCCACATAGATCATGTGAGTAAAGCCATTATCCTTTAGCATAGCAAGCTGTGTGTCAGCATTTATCCGAGCAATTTCAGTTTTTAGCAAGCGCTGGGCATTCGCTTTGCTTGTATCGTACTTCTTAGCCAGACGGCCCATTTCCTGCTTGTAACCCATCATATCTGTATAGATTCGACTAAGAGAGCTTGAAACCTCGCCTTGCAAGTTCGCTTGCAGACCTTTAGAACCCCAAATACGACTCGAAAACTTCTGCCCGTAAAAATCAGCGTCTAAAACGCTCTGCATTCGTTTCTTTGCTCCGCTGGACGAAATCCCCAAAATCCCTGCTTGGCGCTTGTATTCAGCCAGATATTCGTCTTTGCGAGCCTTTTCGAAGACTTCGTTTACATCTGATGTCAAATTATGGATCTCAAGAGCTAATTCAGACTTTAAAAGCTCCAATCTGCTGACCTTCATTTTTAGATTGTATGTCCTGAGCCACGAATTCGTCTTAGGGCTGAAGTCTTTCTCTTTTACCGCTTTTTCAGCCTTCTTGGAAAACTTCGTAACGTCAAATTCAGAAGCTTTTTTCATAGCTTCTTGCTTGGTTAGACCCTCTTTTTTAGCATAAGCTAGATAAAATCTGTCTATTTCTGATTGCATACGGTCAAAAGACTCTTGATAAAGTTGAGCAAGTATCTTGTCTCTATCTATATCCCGCTTTATCAACTCAGCCTGTGCCTGACGCTCGGCGTTGTAGCGTTGGTTACTAGTTGTCCGCTTGCTTACCATCTGACTCACCTACAATCTGGTCAATTTCACTGTCGCTTGCTCCATTTTCTTTCAAAATGCGTGCTTGCTCAGTCTTGTAATCAGTAAAGCTAGCGCTGTTCATCAAGGTCTCTTGAGATAGATTGCCGCCCGCTTCAATATATGCCTTGATTTCCGTCCAAACATCCTGTGGGATGTTAGGGTGAAATGTGAAAGTCAGCTTGTTAGCCTCAATAGCAGGCTTGTTGATTGCCTTGTGGATGTTACTAATAAGCTCGTATCTGCGTCGCAAAGCCTTTGTAAAATAAGCTTCTTTGTCTTTTCGGACCTGCTCAAGACCGATCATCTTGTAAAGCAGAGCAATTCCTGACTGAGTTGAATTAAAACGATCATCCTCAAGATTTGGAATACGACTAAACCTGTGGATATCGTTTGCTAAACGGTTCTTATAGGCTTCTGTGCCTTGGACATCATACTGCTTATAGATATATCCAGCATCTGCGCTTGTTTGCTGTCCGTTTGTGCTTACTCCTGTCTGAAGAAGCAGCGTGTTAGCTTCTTTCATCTTCGCTGCATTCTCGGCACTCATTCCAATGGCTTCTAAGTCGCCTTTAATCAACAGCAAAGCATCATTCAGGTCGCTCATATAATTCGCAGTATCAGATTGACCTGCGTCGTATGCATCAATTAAAGAGATTTCACTCTCATAGTCACCCATTCTAAAGCGGTTGTTCCACCATTCGACGACCGGCACATCCTTGTATTCATGCTTCTTCTCGGATTCGACAATCAAATTGATCAAATTGACCGAAAACGGCTTATAAGAGATGATTCGGTCTTTTGTGTAGACGGTAGCAGAGACCTTTTCTGCGAAAATAGGCAGATGCACCGCTGCGATAATGCTCTGCTCGACTGTCAGATCACGAATAACAAACATTTCAAGCGGGCTGATCAAAACAACTCTGTCCACATTATCTTTATCCCTGAAATGATACTCAAACGCCCGACCATAAACTGATGCATCAAAAGCAAGGTCGCTATTCAGAGAATTGATGTCGTTTTGCCACTCAATTTCTTCTATGACCTTCAACTGCTCTTCTTCTGCGCCTTCTAAGATGCCTATCGTAACAGGATTTCCGATGACGTAGCTTGTTGCAAAGCTCGAGATATAGCCACCCCATTTATGCCTGACTCGGTAGTCCGCTTTTTCTTTGTCTAACCGTCTGCTACCGGCTAAGATACTATAATTGTCACCCTGCGCATACGAAGCCAGCACTCGCAACCTTTTTCTTTGAAGATTAAAAAACGTTTCGACCATATCCCGAAACGCCTTTTTGCCATCTTCTGTATTCAAGAGCTCGTCGCTTGAGCCATGCCTAAACTGCTCGTTTGACAAGCTACCAAAACGCAAGCTGTCCGATCTTGCTTTAGTATCGGTATCTATCCCATGTTCAAATTCATTTACTTTATCCACGTTTACCTCCTAAACATCTTATTGATGTTGCTGATTGTCTTGTTGACATCCAAGTCTTTCTTCGCTTGGAAAATCCTATCTTGCAAAGCATATCTAATCGCATCAATGCAGTGATTGTAGCTATCAACTGGCTCATTGATGTACTCATTTGTCTTCTTGTCCTTTTTCCAAGTGTAGTTTTCGAGTTCTTCAATTAGCTTCACGCATCGCTCATCAACTACCCAGTCGTACTGTAAGAGATACTGGATCCCTTGCATGACAGAGCCGGGACCTTTCTGCGCATCGATAACCCGAGGGATTCCAAGGTTTCGCAATTCCTGATTCGATTTCTTTTCTGCTGAATCCGCACGAATGACTTCTTTTGCATATCCTAGTGCCTTGATGCTTTCTGCTATCTTGTCATTCGTTAACCCTTTTCTAACGAACTCTTCGACCACATACAGCTTCCTATTCGCATCATCAATCCTGATATGCATCAAAGCTGACGGGTCATTGATAAAGCCGTAGTCAAGACCAAAATAAGCCGGCAGATGCGCCAGCTCGTCTTTGTTTAATAACCTTTTTTCGTACTTTGGAAAGACTAGCTTGTCCAGAGTCGCAAACTCACCCAGAGCGTAAATCTTGTAATACGCTTCGTTTCTGTTGGCCAGTTCCTCGATGTTCTCAATCGTGACCTGGTCTAAAAAACGATTATCCTTGTATGATGTATGATAAACGACTGTATTTTTGGGTTTCTTAACAAAAAAAGCGTTGTAGGTCCAGTTCACTTTTGAAACCGGATTAAACATCAAGAAGATCTGCTTCTGCTTGTGCTTTTTGTCCCGAAGACGCAAAGTCAGCTGCGTGTAATCGTCTAGCGTGAACTCAGAAGCTTCTTCCATAACCACGTCAGACACACCCTTGATTGACTTGATTTTCTCTGGGTTGTCCAGCCCTTTGAAGATGAACTGTGCTCCGTTAGGCAGCTCAATCCGATAAGCCGAATTATTAACCTTGCATTTGTCGAGTAACTGCCAATTATCCAAACACTGTTTTACATCCTCGAAGATTGAATCGTAGACTGTTGAGCCGACTTTCCGCAGAAAAAGGATCTTGCGTGGATATTTCCAATCTTGACAAGCTTTAAAGACTACCTTTTGGATAACGCCGTGGCTCTTTCCGCTTGAAGCTCCACCATAGTGAACTTCAGTAAAAGTAGAGTAGTCATTGAGCTTGTCGTAGATATGCTTGTTAAAGACTCTGCTAGGTCGGTCAATGACAATATTGATTTTAGGTCTAGTCTTCGTCAGCATCCCAATCACCTACTTTAATTTCGATCACTCGTTTATTAGAAATATCTGTATCAAGCATCTTTTCATCACGCTTATTTTTAAGCTGCAACGTCTTGATACGTTCTTTCTGCTCTTTCTTGTCAAGACTGTCTTTGACATCTGTCGTTGTCAACTTACTAATCTGTTCAAAAGCTCGGACATTGCCCTTCATAGCCTTTTGCATCATGACCATAGCTAGAGCCATCTCGTTAGTTGAGTCAAACCCCAACTCTTCAAGCTGTTTCTTCACGTTTGGACTTGCAACCTCGGCTTGTAGAATCGTTTCAAAAGCCTTTTTCAAGTTCGCTTTTTTTCTTCGAGCAATCCCTGAAGCGACTCCGCCTTTTGAGCCATTTTTTCTAGCTTCGCTCTTGCTTCGTTGGTTAGCTGGTATCAAATTTTGCTCATTAGCCATCGCCTCACTTCCTTACTTTTAAAAAAAAATCAACTCACTTTCTCGGCGGTAAGCCCCGTCTCTTCTTCCCAACGTCTGATTGTTCGTGCGACGTAGAGTGGGTCTAGTTCCATACCATAGTAGACACGTTCTGACTTCTCGCAAACCATGAGAGTAGAGCCGCCACCATTAAAACTATCTAAGACCCTGTCGCCCTTCTTGCTAGAATTCAAAACGCATCTAGCAATCAACTTCAGAGGTTTCATGGTTGGGTGGATGTCATTTCTAACTGGTTTATCTTCGTAAAAGATAGTCGTTGGAGTTGTGTCTTGCATGGTCTTGATATAAGAGATTAACTCGCTCTTAGACATATCTTTCAGATTTTCTTCATCTTCCTCGATAACGGTTGCTAGCGAGCGATTATCTACAAAATAGTGACTCGCTCCATCTTTCCAGCCATATAGGCAGGGTTCATGTTTCCATTGATAGTCTTGATGACCTAACACAATAGCATTCTTGACCCAGATAATGGACTGTTTCAGTAGCCAACCTGTCTCTTTGACTGCCGCTCTGAAATTTAAACCTTCCGAATCTGCGTGCCAAATATAAAATGCTCCGCCTGGTTTTAGGTGGTTATTTGCGACCGCGAATGCGTCTCTTAAAAATTGCCTGAAACTAACATCATCCATGCTATCGTTTAGGATTGTCATGGCTTCATCGGTTCCGCCCTGGTAAGCTACATTGTATGGCGGGTCAGTCACATATAAGTCAATCGTTTCTCCATCGATCAGCCTAGCCATGTCCTCCACCGATGTACTATCGCCACACATTAAACGATGACGCCCTAAACGGAAGATATCTCCGCGTTCAATGCCTGTTTCTTCCTCTTGAGAAAATTCTCTGGCTTCTTCTGGATCCTCGGACTCCTCAAAATCGTCCAAAGAGTAATCAATATCCTCAAACCCAAACATAGTCATGTCCAAGCCTTCTACACTTTCAAGTTCCGCATAGAGCAGCTCAGTATCCCATTCTGCGATTTCGCCTACTTTGTTATCAGCAAGCCTAAATGCTTTTATTTGTTCTTCAGAAAGGTCATCAGCAATAATGACTGGTACTGTTTCAAGTCCTAGAAATTTTGCAGCCTTGTGCCTTGTATGCCCGTTTATAATTTCTCCGTCTTTGGTTGCTATAATTGGAACCTTGAAGCCGAATTCTCTGATTGAATTGGCAACAGGTTCTACCGCTTTTTCATTGTTTCTGGGATTGTTCTTGTAAGGAGTTAACCAACTTAAAGGCTTGTCAATGATTTTCAATTTTTCCTCCGAAACCAAAAAACACACATCATAAAGATATGTGCCTTTCGGGTTATATAGTCCTTTGACTTTGCTTTTCACAGCTGATTCTGTGAAATGGAAACAGCAGGATTTGAACCTGCGACCAAACCATCTCAGACCTAGGACTTTCAACGAGATGGAGGAGTCAAACCTTATGTTTCCGAAAAATGAGAGGGGAGGGCTCGAACCTCCAAGGCCATTACAGCCCCCTGACATTACAGGTAACCATCTACCAATTCTGAGACCTCTCTTTTCAATTCTCGATATTACCATTCTAGCAGATTTTAAGAACCGTGCTGTTCCAAAAAGTCCCATACGTTCCCTATGAGGTTAGATGACTTCCTCCAAAGCTAAGACAGCCTCATTTTTCAACCTGTAATAGGTTGTACGGCTCATCTTCAAATCATAACAAACGCTGTCAGCTGTACCCTTGTTGATGTAAGTCATTCTCAGCACCGTTCTATGTTTCGGATTTTTTAGCTGATTGATAAGTCGGCCAAGCTCAAGTTTTCTGTTGATAACTTCTTTAGTATCCTGCTCAATTGCCTCTTTCATCGTGATAAGTTGAGCATACACATCATCAACTTTTCTCGTCTGGCCGCCTTGGACTTTTACATCTGACCACTTGGGACTTGAGAGCAAGCCTGCCTCAAGCTCGTTGATTTCATCAATCCTGCTCTGAATATCCATATCAAGATTTTGCAATTCGTTTAAAAGCTCTTTAGCCTTGCTCACTCTCTGTCTCCTTTTTATGATATAATAATCTTATTGTTGTTTTAGCTGAGGCAGAGATGTCTTGGCTTTTTTTAGTACTGATTAAGGATTTTTACAACTTCAATTAGCGGTAACGGCACTCTGATTTGTTTTTCTTCGTATGAGAAGAACCTAGGGATTTTGAAAGTAATTAGAGTTTCACTTATTCCAGTTTGAACCATTGTGTCAATGCGGTCAACCAATCCACTATCGAAAGCTACATAACTCAGCACGATAATTCTTGGCATTTCTTTCCTGACAAGTCTTTGTCTTCCTGAATATGGATATTTTTTAGGTTTCATTCTTCCTCCTCCAAAAGTTCTGGATTTTCGTAGATGTTGTCCACGGCCTCGCAATCAGTATGTCGTAGCCACAATTTAAATCCGTGTTGTTTGGATTCAAGAATATACGCTCCACCTCGATGCCTTACAACTTCATAATAAGTCGGTTCAGAATAGACATCCTTAGCCATTTTGACTACATCCCCCTCAAAGATTTCCTTACCGTTCTTATCCTTCAGTCCTGTTGACTGCATGATGACTAGATTGTCAACGAAAACATAATCTGGACTAACAAAGACAGAGGATTGGTCAACTACTACAACCTGTCCGCTTTCTGTTATTGCGAAAGTATCTTTAAACATCTCTTTATTCGTGGTATCCCACGCTCTAAATTTTGGAATCATTCTTCCACCTCCTCAATCTCAACCCCCGGGCAATCAAATACCCAGCTGAATCCTGCTTCTTCTAGTTCTTTGCGGGTGTGAGTTCGACCTTCGACAATGGTTCCAAGCGTATCAATCCAAATCCAACTATCGTTATGTTTGATACGAGTCAAAACGCCTCCAGTTGAAGAAATATTAAGCATTACAACCTTATATTGTTTCTCTCGCTCAACCTCATAGCCGTCCAGCCACGCTCGAGCGAATGTTTCTTGGTTACTTGTCTTTTTAATCCAGCAAATAAGTTCATCACTTTTATTCCACTGTTTCATAAAATCTGGATTCATAGCAGTATATAACCCTATCGCCAAATTTTCTTTACAAACCTCAATCCAATCAGCCACAAACTGCGGGATTTTGACTTTCTCACGTTCAATCATACCCTCAAACTTGCCTTGTTCATATCCCTCGCGCCATTTTGCATGGCTGAAATCCTGCTCAAATTCGCTCATGATGGCTTTCAACCAGACTTCTCTATCATGCGCTGGCAATTCTCGCAAGCGAGCTAGTATGTTCTTGACATAACGAGGCGCTTCTTCAGCATGCCCGGAAGATAGTTCGTCTAGTTCTTCAAAGATTGTTTTGATATCTTCCCACCAAACCGCATACCCCTGAAAATTTCCAATTATTGTTTTTCGTTCTTCGATTTTCTTAATCAATTCCTGCTTATTCATCTTCCTGTTCCTCTCAAATACTCAGGTTGCTCGTAAACATTACCTATAACTTCATTTTCTTCAATTTCAGTCCATAAATTTACTGCTTCACTGCCTGTATCAATTACCCAAGCTCCTTCAAGTTGCTTAACAACCCCTATTATTTCCTTGTCATACTCATAAAAACCACCCACTTCGTCAGCTCTTCCAAAAAATCTAGTGGTTTTCACAATGTCGCCCTCAAAGATTTCTTTTCTTGACTCTGAATTATCCAAAATATCTGTAAAACGCATGATTTCGCATTGTTCCCAAGAATAATCATCAAAGCATGTGTCACAATCCAAACGCTGACAGCCTCTAACTGTTACGGTCTTATCTCTGTAGTCTATATAGACAATATCTTCAGGCCAAAACATCTTAGACAGCTCTTTCACAAATACTCTTATTTTTAGCATCAGTTTCCGCCTCCTCTCAAATAATCAGGGATTTCATCTCCTACAGCCAAAGCCTCGTACTGTTCCTCGGTCACAAGAAACTTGCCGTAAGCCCCTGCTGTGACCGTGTATCGCCCCTCTATGATTTCCTTGTCCGTGATCCTGCCGTGCATTTCGGCGCCAGCATTATCCGCTTTGTGGATAATGATAGGTTGTTTCTTGGGCGGCGGGTTTAGCGGTACCACGTTGCCAAATATAACACCAGTGACAAAGACAAACATAACTAGAGCCGCAATAACTAACTTGTCTCTCAATTCGTACATTCCATGACCTCCATCTCCACCTCAATTCTTGGGTTGAGGCTGTAGAATTTACCGACATCATGCAAAGCTATCTGTCCGTCATCTTGAAAGACTAGCCCTGACATGCTGTCATAAAGTGCCTTTTCGTAGTTATCCACATCAGGCTTTTTGCCTACAGGGATGACCTCATCTAGGAGCGCTTGCTGGTTCTTTTTAACCTTGGAGATGTACTGAGGGGGCTTAATATAAAATCTCACCTTTGCCCTCAGAGCTCCCTCAAGAATAGGCTGACCCATGTAGAGGTTAGCAATGAGTAACCTACACTGGTTTCTCCAGGCTTTCATCCCTTTGTCTTCGTAAGTTGTGGTAAAGTTGCCACGTCTAGCAAATCTTGGGCGTGATTGTGGCTTCGGTTCGATGTTCAGGACAAGCTTCATAGCAAGACTCCGTGAAATCCCAATTCTTCAAATAGACTCTTTTTGTTTTCTTCAATAAATTTAAATAGGGCCTGAATTTCTTTGGCATCTTTGGCAAATTCACTGGCTGCATATGGACTCCACAACAAGCTCCCAACAATTTCAATGTTCTGTTCTGTTTTGCTTATTACGATTGTAAAAGGCGTGTTAATTACCGCTGTTCTTTGCATTTGTTGCTCCTTTTTCAAAAAAACGCGACTGCCTTTGTGTGAGTTTGGCTAAATACGGGCAGTCGCTCGTCCAAGGTCACATGACCTTTACTGACGTTTTCTAGTTCGCTTTTATCGTGGTTCACGGCACGTTGGTTTTTGGTTATTTTGATTCTTCAACAGCAAACATATCTTCAAATTCATCTGTCTGCTCTTTAAATTTCATTGGGCTGTCTGCTCTGAAATAAAATCCATTTTCATCCAATTCCCCTTTAACCCCTGTCGCCCAAGACAAGAAAATTGAGCCTTGGCAGTCAGGGCAATTCATGAATGTAAAGTAAGATGGGACTTTCCACCGCTTCGCGCATCCGCAAAACGGGCATTGCAAATCAACATCTACCTTCTCGCTTGGTTTCTGCGAAACCGCTGTACTTCCGCTAAATTTTGCAGATAACTTGTCCGTTGCTGCTTTGATATTGACAGGATCAATTTCAGCTAACTTCTCAGCATCAATTTTTAAAACGGTCCCTGAATTCTCAGGCTCTTTCTGACTTAAATCCTCAAGAATTTCGTCAGACCCTGTGACCATCTGATAGGCTTTGAATAACGTTTGATAATCAAGTTCCTGCGCTCGCTCGAAGCTCAATTTTGTGTCATTTTGTTCAATATAAATTTTCATTCTTTCCTCACTTTTTCAAATTTAACAATTACTTTCAATCCAGTCACTCGCTGGATTTCTTCGTCTGAAGCATCTTCTTTCAGCAGCTTCAGCGCGACATCTTCCATGCTTTGAAACGTCCCGATATACTCATCAAAGCTTCTGCACGTCTGGCAGTAATCTGGCTCTTCATAGCGATCTAGCGTGTACCAGCCGCCGAGATGGTTTTCGTAGAGATAGATCATTAGGTTCCTCCGATCAAGTCATTCAGACTTACCACTGCATCTAATTTTTTCAAGCTTCTGCAATAGTCGCAACGACCGCATCCTCGAGGTTTGATCTGACCTTGGATAACTTGCCAAACATGCACGATATTCTCTTTAATGCTAGCAAGTCCTTCTTCAAGCCATTCTTCATCGATTTTCAAAATTTCTTTGTCAGGAACTGCTTCTTTGCTAACTGCGACAATCAGAGGCCTAAAGTCTTTTCCTGTCATTTGCTTTAAAAGCTCGCGATACAATGCTAGCTGTCCGTGATAGCCAAAATTAAGGATATTATTTACTGCAGCTGGCACTCGCATTTTCAGCTCTGGATTCCATTCTTCAGCATAGATGGATTTCATTGTTTTCAGATCCACAAAGTAGTCGCGGCTAAGATTGATGCTATCAACTTTGCCTTTTACTGGCACGCCTTCGACAAAACCAGTCACAATCATTTCCTTTCGCACGTCGTCGTCAGAAAATCCGTCATAAAGCCGTTTAAAGCCTTCATCACTATCCAAAGCGTTGATAACTTCTTCTGCTAATTCAAAGTCTTTTAGCAGGCCATAAGGCTTTCTGCTAGAAAATAACGCTGACTTGTTTTCCTCTTTGAATTTTTCATGTGCTTCGAGGCTTTCAAAGCGACTGTGCACATAATTCCCGAAAATCAGAGGTTTTTTGTCTCGTTTATCCTCCCAGCGACCTTTATCTATCGCTAACGCTCTGGCTTCACAAGTTAAATACTGCTTCATGCGAGAGTTTGATAGCCAAGTTTTGTCTTCGTAATAATTTTCCTCGGTTAATTCCGCAAGTTCCATCTATCTATCCTTTCCAAAATCAATTCTAATACCTCTAATTTCACCTCTACGCCATTTTATAGATTAACTCGATAAAATCTATGCCGTAATTACGAAATGGCGTAGAGCGTCTTTCAGGGGCGTTATGCGAGGTCTTCTAAATTATCAAATAAATTTCCTTCGCTCGCTTTGATTTCTCCAGTTTCTGGATCAACAAAATCCGGAACTTTGTCAGTGGTTGGATCTTGGGCATCGTCTTTGAGAGGTGTGACATCTTTAGTTTCCTTCACTTCTTCCGGGGCCCCTAGCAAATCAGAAAGATTTTCTGGTTCTTGAGGTGTGATGTCCTTTGTTTCTTTGGCTTCGCTTAGCTTCGAGTCTTCGTTATCTGTCACAATAGCTTCTTGCAATTCAGTAGAAAGTGGAGCATAAGTTGAAAGCATGTGTTTTAACACTGTTTTTCTGGCCATTGCATCAAAGTCAGACTGCCATGGGCTGTACTTGCTAGAGAATGATTGACTGTACTTCTTCCCGTGAGCTTGAACCCGTTCTTTGGTCCAAAATACTGTTTTTTCAAAACCGTTGGCCAATCGCATGAATGCAAAATACCCAACGACTTTTTCTTTTTCTTTTGGGATAGCGGTCATGTCCACTTCGAGATCTTCGGTCAGAGGGTTAAAACCTTTATACTGGCTTTCATAGACCTCGCCAGCATTTAAGCGAGTTACTTGTCCACTTCGTTGTGCAAGTTGAATTAAACCCTTATACCCAATCTGGAACTGCGCCTGATTTTTGTAAGGCACGATGTACGCGTAGCCAAGACTTGGCTCGATTGGCAAGTTAAGGACTGCCGCTTTCATCGCTGCTGTCATGATGCTTTCATTCGTCGCTTTTGCCAGCAAATTGTTATTTGTCACCACGCTCAGCAAGCTAGCGACGAACTGCTGGCCGTTTCCGTTCACAACTTTTGAAAATTTTTGCTTCACTGCTGGTGAATTAAAAAATTGTTTGTGTGTTAGTTCGTTTGTCATTTTCTCCTACCTTTCGTTTTCTTAAAGTTCCAATTTTCGCGCTTCAGGCGCTTATTTTCACGTCGCAGCGCAACGATGGTGTCCTGCTGTTCATTGATAATCTGGCCGAACTCCTCGCCTAAATGAGCGTAAGCTCTGCGCCATTTGGCGATTTCTGCTTGTAATTCCTCGATCATACATCATCCCCTACATAAACCCAGCTGCTGCCGTTCCAGATCCAATTGTCAGGATCAGGGCGTTCCGGTTTTTCAATCGGCGGCTGCAGCGTGTCTATCTTGTCATAGTTAAACATTCACTATCTCCTCGTACTTCTCCCAGAGCCTTTTCAGCTCTTTAACAAATTTCACGGCATCATGCTCTTTGTACCACCTCAGCCGATTACGCTCATTGACTGACACATGATAGAGCAGAGCGATTTCAAGTTCTAGTATGGTCATCATCCCAACCCCTTCACTGTGAACGACTGATTATCGTGCTTACGAACTTCAGCCATTCTTTGGTTTTGCTCAATCATGTATTCATTTTGAGCCCAAAGGACATATCTAGCGTACAAGTCTATTTCAGCTTGTTTCTCAGCTTCTATACGCTTTTCTTTCAAGTCGATGTAACTTGCCCATAAAACACTCAGTAGCAAGCTAGAAACAAAACAAACCGCTCCTAAAACTTCACCCATTTTCTAACCTCCCGGAAAATTTAAATCACCTGTTGCTTTATAGTGCTGGTACTCATAATACATTTGATTAAACTTGTTAATCATGATGTCTTGACGCTGATTCGTGTCAGCCTGTACCCGGATACTGTCGCGATTGTCCGCTATCTGTTCCTGCAGCTCACGGATTTGCTGGTTCTGCTTGTCGATCGTCTGCACACCAGCGATGACCAATAGTACGATTACGATTGCTTGTAAAAGCACTAGTCTTTTAAGGTCTTTCAGACTCATTTACTCCCTCCTTTGAACGTCACAATCTTGTCGCCACCGATCAGCTTCCCGCCTTTCGGCACAACTTCAAAGGACACATCCTTTGCTGACTTTCTAAGGTTTTCCAACTCACTTTTGACGACTTCGATAGGCTTTTTAGCCAACCTGTTCTTATAGACATTGCCAAGTCGCCAATTGTCGCGCTCCCAATCCAAGATTAGACGTATTTGTTCGCGATTTTGCATTTAATCACTCCTTTTTGTTATAATTAAGTAAATATTTTGGTTTGCTGCCGACAGTCTTGTCGGTAGCTTTTTTATTTCGCTAGCAACCCAAGCGGTTTCTAAATAGCTGTTTTTTGCCAATTCCTGTGATACCACTCAATAACTGCATCCCGTGGATATTTCTCGCGTCTTCCTTCGATTCGCGGAAAATCCTTGTGACAGTTAAAACGCGAATCGAATGTACCTGTATCCCTCGTACCCAGAAGCATTTCTGAGCATTGAGACTTATTCAGCTCCATAGGAAAGCGCCTTGTTTCGTCGGTCACAATCGTCATGACCTTAAGTGTTCTGTCCATCAATCCAGCTTCAAACTGGTCTAATAATTGATTCATTAAGTCATTCATGGTATAATCCTCTCATAGAATATTTTGATTAGCGCCTGATTGCCGTCAGGTGCTTTTATGTTTATAAATTTGAAATTCTAATAAGAATTTCTTCCAATTCCTCTTTGCCATTGATGTAACCAATCACGTCATCGGTTATTCCTGAATCGTAATCTAAATCCCACAAACCCGATTCCTTGTTATATTTGACAACTGCTAATTCAAGCCCGTAAGAATACTTATTGTGAATTACACTAGCGCCATATCCGTTAGCAAAATGATATTCATGCCTTGGATATTGAAAAAAGCTATTTGTGTGTTCTGTGAATTCTTCAAAAGGTATTTCAATTTTAGGAATTTTGTATCTCTCCATATGCTATCCTAACTCGTATAAATTCCGCCGTTTCTGGCAAAGGTTCGTAGTTCATGCATCTTTCTTGTAAACTGGTAGTCGCTTGTAATCAGCAACCGTTCTTTAAGTGGGGTTGACAACCCGTAAAATTGGCTTTCAAACTGTGCGATGGTCTGCTTGCGTTCCTCAGTAGTCACTTGCTGACGAGGAGCGCCTTGATTTTGTGTCGTCACTAAACTTAAAGGCATTAGTTTTCATGTTTCCTTTCGTTATTCTGTCAACTAGGCTTTTCTCATAGAGTTTCTTCAAGTGAGCGCCGCCGTAATTAGTTGTGATAATTGTATTTGTCCTATTTTCAAGTATTTGATACAGGACTTTCTGCACCCAGCTATTGCCTTGTTTTATATCATCACCCACGCTTGACTCTTTGCCAATATCGTCCAGTATTAGAAAATCGACTTTCTGCAGGAATTGGATTGTCTGTCTCTCTTCCCACTTAGAATCCTTATACCTAAAGGCATCCTTCATTCGTGAGAATAATTCAATCGTTGGCATATACACGACCGAGCGTTTTAGCTGAAACTTCTGGAAACTCTCGTTTAAGGTTTTAGCTATCCCGACGGCCAGATGGCTCTTACCAACTCCTGGCGGACCACTGATAATCGTATTTCCCTCATACCGTTCTTTCACATAGTCCAGAGTCACGCGCTTTGCAAAATTAACCGCATCCGCATCTTGGTCTGTGTGAATTTCAAAGTTTCCAATTGTCGCATCTTTCAAATCATTCGGGATGATGCTCTCTTGCATAAAGAGCGAGTACGACCTCGTATCTCTGATTTGTGCTTCGGCCTGTGCCAACTGCTCGCTCGCATTGTCATTGATTGTCTCTTGCATGCACTCTGGACAATAAGTCAACACGTTCTTTGTGCAGGGATTGACCGAGCGCCACATATAGACTCCAGCGTGTTTCTGGCATTGTTCCCTTAATGTCTCGATTTGAGAAGCTCTAGTCTGCAGCTCTTTGCTCGAAAATGCTAGCATAGATTCTCCTCTCTAAAATCCAAGTTGCGGGTCGTAGCCGTCATCAGATAGTCTTGATACTCCCGATGTGCTGTTAGATCGTTTAGGTTTCTGTCTGTTTTCGACTAATTCGACTGTCACAAGCCCTTTCTGTTTCCAGTCTCTCAGGATGCTGCTAAGATACTTAAAATAAGGCTTGCCGTTCCCTACGCATTCTTTGATTGCTAGTTTGATAACTTCTTTGCTATGATCTTGCAAAAAGTCTTTCAAGTCCTCAATCTCAAAAGGGGTTGGGAATCTACCAAACTCCGAAAAAATCCAATCGTGGACAATTCCTAAGTCATTTTCTGCGGGTGCGTCCTCTATACTATATAAAGCGTCACCACCAGCCCCGTCTGGTTCACTCAGTCTTGATATATTAGTCTTGATATTATCAGTCTTGATTGGGTCAATATTTTTTACTTCTTGAAGTAAAGTTTTTTTACTTCCGTGGTCAATATTTTTTACTTCTTGAAGTAAAGTTTTTTTACTTCCAGAAATGTATAACCTGTTTGGTTTGTTCACGCCTTGCCGAAACTCTCTAAGCAATCCCATGTCAGCAAGTTCTTTTTTGGCTGATATAATTGTCGGTTTACTACAATTAAGTTTTTCCATAAGTTGCTCATTCGTATAATAGACGAAAATATTACCTTTTTCGTCAAACCATTTGTTTTGAATTGACAGTGTACGTCGGTCAAAAAGAAACATATATATCTGCTTTGCTTTGTCGCTCAGCACATTATAAGGTGGCTCATAAAGCCATTGTGGCATCTGATAGAAAGCGTTGTTCTTTACTTCGCTTATTTTCAATCATTCTTTCTCCCTTCTATCTTTTTGTTACGGTTAAACCGTGTTGATTGGTAAAAAAATAATATCGTTATAGTTAATGCGATAAAGATTTTCAATCTTATTAATATCCAGAACATCCGGAAAACTTTTGCCGGACTCCCACTTGCTTAATGTGGAAGGGGATATTCCTAGAGCTTTCGCCGCCGCTTCTTGCGTCAGATTGTCTCGCACTCTTAACATTTTTAGTGTCATTTTCGGCACGTTCCTACCTCCTTATCTAAATTCATCCAAGCTGACTTCCAGTGCATCAGCAATTTTGCATATATTCGGCCAAGAAAGATACTTAACCTTTCCTGTCTTTAAGTCAGAAAAGAAACTACGATTAACTCCAGCCATTTTAGATAACTGACTGCCATTTAAATTTCTTTCCTGCATGATTTTGTTTAATTGTTCCCACATTTCTACACCTCACACACTATATGTTGTGATTCAAATGCATTTGCTTTACAATATGTTGTGTTTTTCTGTCTGTTATGCTATAATCTTTCTTGACTAAGACCTCTCGCCGTTTTAGTCACAAATCTAACAGAAAGGAGGTTGATAATATGACTTTTAAAGTCAAAGGACTAAATGATTTTTCTAACCGCCTTGAGCAACTTTCAGAGAACGCTCGATCCATTTCTGGCACACATGAATACTCTTTCGAAGAAATTTTCTCTGATAAATTCATGATTGAACACACAAATTTTTCAACCATAGATGAATTTTTATTATCAAGCCCAGAAAAAATATCCAATGCGGAGGAATTTGAAAGAGCAGATGAATCAATTCTTGATGCCTTTGTCTCTGAACAAACAAAGTTCAAGACTTGGAAAGAAATGATGTCTGCTGCGGCACAAATCCTAATCATGAAGAAACTCGGTTTCTAATTTCAACTTAACCTCATTAAGCCGTTTAATTGCTTCTTGCAATTCTTCGGCTTTTTTAGCTACTTCTTGACTAGCTTCTGCCAATTCCTCGACATTAGAAATTTTGATGCCGATACTTAAATTCTGCATTTTGATTCCCCCTTTCTTTTTTGCTCATGGTTTTTTGTTATTTCCTTAAGCTTGATTATATTTTAACACGGTTAAACCGTGTTGTCAACACGAAATTTAAGTTTTTTTTATTTTTTTAATATTTTTTTGATAAAAATACGGTTTTTCCGTTATAGTGTGTTATAATATATAGTAGGAGGTGAGACGTATGACTAACTCGCTGGGAAATAAAAAAATAATGGCAAACAATATACGCAGACACTTAGATAGCTTGGGGCTCAACGTCAAAGATTTTGCCGCTCTGATGAATTTTAAATATACCACTGTTTTAGATTGGGTTAATGCCAAAACTTATCCCCGAATCGATAAAATAGAATTAATGGCTAATTATTTTAAGGTCGATAAATCAGATTTAGTAGAACGGTATACCCCCTCCACCTCTCTTCTACAACAAATTAACGACACAGTGGTACGATTAACCCCACCCAATCAAAAAATCGTGCTACAGACGTCTGAGGAACTTTTGGAAAATCAAAACGAAGAAGAAACGAAGATAAACGAAGTATCGGAAGTCATTCAACTCTACAGCTACGACTACTACGATCACCCAGCTTCTGCTGGTACTGGACAGTATTTGAACGATGTACGAGTTGAACGGATCGAGTTACCAGTAGATGTCGATGCTGACTTTGTTATCCCAATCAAAGGGGACTCTATGGAGCCAGACTATCACGATGGCGACCTGGTATTCATTCAGACCAGCGTGGACTTGAATAACGGCGTTATAGGCGTATTCAACTATAACGGCGATGCCTATATCAAGCAGCTTGTTATTGATAAAGACCAAGCTTACTTACATAGCTTAAACCCTGCGTACAAGGATATGCCAATCACTCCAGACACCGACTTCCGAATTATCGGCGAAGTCGTGGATTTGTATAGAGAGAAATAAAAAAACCGCTACTGACAAGGTAATGGTTAAAGAAGAATACTTGAATTTAATTAGTTAAAAAATGTGCAACCACTGAACCACACTAAAAGCTGAGGAGGTTTATTTATGCAGCAAGAAAGCAAAGCTTTAGGCATTTTAGCTATTGTCTTCGGAGCAATTGCTCTGGTTGGATCGTGGATTCCCATTATTAACAATCTATCGTTTTTAATTGGTATCCTTGGCCTTGTACTTGGAGTTATCGGTCTTATTGTAAATCGAAAAAAACAAAAGACTCTAGCTATTGTTGGTTCTGTTATCTCTGTTTTATCTCTCATAATTGTTATTGCTACCCAATCATTCTACTCTCATGCAATCGATGAAGCTAGCAAAACTTTTGAGTCTGCAGCAAGCTCTGTAAGCTCTTCTATCGACTCGTCACAAAAAGAAGAAGATGCAAAGTTCAATTGGACAAAAGAACAATTCGACGCTCTTAAAGAAGGCGACATTGCCAATAACGGTGCAGGTGGAACAAAGTATGACGACGTTATCCGTGACCACGGCAAACCAACTGACGAAAATACCACTTCTATTAGCGATCACGAAAGTAAAACGATCACATATACTTCGACAGGAAGCAAATTTCAATCGGTTATTTTGACCTTTGCGAAGCAAGAAGACGGATCTTTTCTTCTGACAGTTAAAATTTCAAATGGACTAGAATAAAATAAAAATCCCCACGCTTTGCTTTGGTCGGCAGCGTGAGGATTGGGTTAGTATAGCAAAAAGGCATTCAAAAGCCCTTTTTACTATACTCATTTTATCAAAAAAGTGAGGTAAAAACAATGGCATATTTCAGAAAAAGGGATAACGGTTGGGAATATCGCATCTCTTACAAAGGGCCTGACGGCAAGTATAAGCAGAAATCAAAAAGTGGATTTAAGACAAAAAAACTAGCTCAAGCTGCAGCAAGGGAAATAGAGGATAACCTATCCGAGAATATCCTGACAGACAAAGATGTCACTCTTTATGATTTTGTCAAAACGTGGTCTGATGTTTACAAGCGTCCGCACGTCAAGGATAAGACCTGGGATACTTACACCAAAAACCTTAAGCACATCAAGACCTATTTTGGAGATTTGAAAGTAAAAGACATCACTCCGCTTTATTATCAAAAACGGCTTAATGAATTTGGTGAGAAATACGCCCAGGAAACCCTCGAGAAATTCCACTATCAAATCAAGGGGGCTTTGAAAGTAGCAGTCAGGGAGCAAGTGATTAGCTACAACTTCGCTGAAGATGCCAAAGTCAAATCTCAGATAGAAACTAGGTCGGAGGATAACGACTTTTTAGAAGAGAGCGAATATAAGGATCTAATAGCCACTACACGCTCCAATATACAGTACGTGTCCTATTTTACCCTCTATCTCCTTTCGGTCACTGGTATGCGTTTCTCTGAGGCTCTGGGGCTAACCTGGAATGATATAGACTTCGACAAAGGAATTATTGACATTAACAAGGGATTTGATTACTCGAAAACTCAAGATTTTGGAGATTTAAAAAATGAAAGTTCAAAAAGAAAAATCCCAATTGACAGGATCACGATCGAGACTTTAAAAACTTATAAAAAAGAACACTGGCAGGCTAATATTAAAAATAGGGTGTGTTTTGGAGTTTCAAACTCGGCTTGTAACAAGCTCATAAAAAAACTGGTAGGCAGGCCTGTCAGAAACCACAGTCTAAGGCATACTTACGCTTCTTACCTGATATTCAAAGGGATTGACATTGTGACCATATCAAAGCTATTAGGCCATGAAAGCCCAGATATAACCCTAAAGGTCTACTCGCACCAGATGGAAGCTCTGGCGGATAAAAACTTTGAGCAAATAAAAGAAATATTCCTGACCGCTTAAATTTGGGGCGGATTTGGGGCGAAACTCCCACAAAGCCCGATAAATCAATAGCTTTTAATCCGTCTACCGCCTTTTTTATCGGTTTAAAGCCGACTTTATACTGACCAAAAGCCTGAAAAATCAGGCTTTTTTTGTTTTGTTACGTTATTGGTCAAGTTTAATGAATTGCAAAGATGCCAGAAGCACCAGTCTTTATCTAAGATCTCAGCGCTGCTAACAAAAAAGAGCGGAAAATGCTTTCCGGCTCCTTTTAGTGCATTCCAAAATTATAATTCAGCAATTTGGCTAAGGTTGACTTCGGCAACCGTGTCATTTCCAAACATAGAGATAATCATCTTGACCTTATTATTGTCAATTTCTGTGATTTTGCCAGTATAGTTAGCAAAGGCACCGTCAATGATGCGAACTGTATCGCCCACTTTGACATCCAAGTCAAATTCTTGAACCGTTTGTCCCATAGAAATCAGAATGCTGCGGATTTCTTCCTCCAAGAGCGGCGTTGGTTTCGAACGGTTTCCGTGTGAACCTACAAATCCAGTTACATTTGGTGTATTCCGCACGACAAACCAAGCTTCGTCCGTCATGACCATCTCAACCAATACATAACCTGGGAAGCGGTTTTCTTCGACTTCCTTGCTCTTGCCGTTTTTCTCGACTTGCACGGTCTGAGTCGGAATTTCCACGCGCAGGATATTTTCCAACATATTATAGGTCTGAGCGCGCTGCAAGAGATTTTCCTTTACCTTATTTTCATAGCCTGAGTAGGTTTGCAGTACAAACCAGCCTTTATCAAAACTGTCCATGTTTTGTCCTTTCCTAAATAAAAAAGCCTAGGGCTTCTGCTTGATATTCTAGCCTTATTATACCATAAAATCTAAAATTACAAAGCATTTTGGTAAATATTTTACAGACAAATGAGAGTGGGACAGAAATCGGTAATTCGTTAGAATTCGATTTCGTCGTCCCACCTCCGCACAGTTGAGTAGGGCTGTAAAAGCTGATGAAATCAGCGTAGTAGAGCCCACTCAACCACTGCGTCTTGCTCGACATTCCAAAGACAATTGAGAGGCTAGGACTTTTGTCCCAGCCTCATCTTTCTTATGAAAACATGTTGATTATGCGGAAGAGACCGCTGGCAACTACCTTATCAAAAATATAGATCACAATAGCAAAGAATGCTGTATATTCCATTACGGAAAGGAAATCAGTCCATCTTTCTTTACGGGTAGGCCAAGTTGTATCTCTCAATAATCCAAAAACATCTTTAATGAATTTCACAACTATCTCCTATCTGGTTTCTTTATGCAGTGTATATTTACTGCAGTGTTTACAATATTTATTCACTTCTAGACGCGTAGGTTTTGGAGTGCTACTAAGTTTGATTGAGTAGTTTCGTGACCCACAAACTGTACACGCTAGACTCGCTTTTTTTAATGCCATGACGCCTCCATTCCCCTTATTATAGCAGTTTTCTACTTCTTTGACAAGCCGTTTAGACGATTAATGGAACCACCCAGTAATGGTATCCCATAGATTTTTGGCTTTTTCAGTAATCCCAGACTCATCGATAGC
>ERZ773010.247-NODE-247-length-40890-cov-19.193266_pt1 | contig 40890 bp, 28 predicted proteins | sample MGYA00580842_ERZ773010 | MGnify/ENA primary metagenome ERZ773010 (study PRJEB29015, sample SAMEA2737982) | human oral metagenome | biome: human oral; feature: human-associated habitat; material: dental | place: China | collected 2107 ... | reverse complement strand
GGTCGGTGAGACGACCCACAGTAGGTTTTTTCGACGACCTACCGTAGGTCGTTTTTGCCCCCCTCGAGAGATCGCTCTACCTCAGGGCTAGCGAAGGGTGTCGGAAGGCCTCGTTTTCGTCCCTCGGATTCGGAGGTGAAAATGGGGGCTTCGGAGGGTAGTGAAGAGCCCCCTCTGACAGGAGGGTATCTCGGGGGTGCTGGCTACCTTATTATACCCCTGTCTGGAGGGTGCCTAGGCTTCCTCCCTGTCACTCCCCCGCTTTTCGTATCTTTGTGGCTCATAGTCTAGATACAAAGAACTTAATCATATATGGCAAAAGAACTCAAGGAACTTACCCCTCGCCACGTCGACTATTCGCAGTGGTATCAGGATCTCGTCATCAAGGCCGACCTGGCCGAGAGTGCAGCGGTGCGTGGCTGTATGGTCATCAAGCCCTATGGCTATGCTATCTGGGAGCGCATGCAGCGTCAGCTCGATGATATGTTTAAGGAGACAGGGCACTACAATGCGTACTTCCCCCTCTTCATCCCTAAGAGCTTCCTGAGCAAGGAGGCCGACCACGTCGAGGGCTTCGCTAAGGAATGTGCTGTCGTCACGCACTATCGTCTCAAGACGAGTCCCGATGGCGGTGTCGTCGTAGACCCCGAGGCTAAGCTTGAGGAAGAGCTCATCGTCCGCCCGACCTCTGAGACCATCATCTGGAATACTTATCGTGGCTGGATCCAGTCCTACCGAGATCTACCTATCCTGTGCAATCAGTGGGCGAACGTAGTCCGCTGGGAGATGCGTACCCGTCTCTTCCTCCGTACGGCAGAGTTCCTCTGGCAGGAAGGTCATACGGCTCACGCTACCCGTGAGGAGGCTGAAGAAGAAGCTATCCGCATGGTGCACGTCTACGAGGACTTCGCTCGCAACTATATGGCCGTACCTGTGCATGTCGGAGTGAAGAGTGCCAACGAGCGCTTCGCCGGCGCCGTAGAGACCTATACCATCGAAGCGCTGATGCAGGATGGTAAGGCCCTACAGAGTGGTACGTCTCACTTCCTAGGTCAGAACTTCGCCAAGGCCTTCGATGTCCTCTTCACCAACAAGGAGGGACAGCAGGAATATGTCTGGGCTTCGTCCTGGGGGGTATCGACCCGTCTGATGGGTGCCCTCATCATGAGCCACTCCGATGACAATGGCCTTGTCCTGCCTCCTAAGCTCGCTCCTCATCAGGTCGTCATCATACCTATCTACAAGAGCCTCGAGCAGCGTGACGAGATCACCCGCCACGTAGAGCCTCTGATCGCTGAGCTGAAGAAGCGTGGCGTGCGTGTACGCTACGACGATGCGGACAATAAGAAGCCCGGGTGGAAGTTCTCCGAGTACGAACTCAAGGGGGTACCCATCCGCCTAGCTGTCGGTGGCCGTGACCTCGAGAACGGTACCGTCGAAGTAGCCCGCCGTGATACACTGACCAAGGAGACCCGCTCCTTCGATGGCATCAGCGACTACCTCGTCGAGCTCCTCGATGAGATCCAGCAGAACATCTACCAGAAGGCCCTCGACTATCGTGCGGCACATACCATCGAGGTAGATACCTACGAAGAGTTCAAGGAGAAGATCGAAGAGGGTGGCTTCATCCTCGCTCACTGGGACGGTACTCCCGAGACGGAAGAGAAGATCAAGGCCGAGACCAAGGCTACGATCCGCTGTATCCCGCTCTCTGGTGACAAGAACCCAGGTAAGTGCATGGTCACGGGCAAGCCCTCGGCACAGCGTGTCCTCTTCGCCCGCGCTTACTAATCCCCCCTTACACTAAATAGATATCCCTATGGCCAGCATACGTGACGGAGAGGGAGAACTCTCTCTCCTTGGATCGAAGACCACCCAGTACAGCCAGGACTATGCCCCTGAGGTGCTGGAGGCCTTCACCAACAAGCATCAGGGCAATGACTACTGGGTGCGCTTCCACTGCCCCGAGTTCACCAGCCTCTGCCCCATCACCGCTCAGCCCGACTATGCGACGATCTACATCAACTATATCCCTGATGTGCGCATGGTCGAGAGCAAGAGTCTCAAGCTCTATCTCTTTAGCTTCCGTAATCATGGTGCCTTCCACGAAGACTGCGTGAACATCATCATGAAGGACCTCATCGCCCTCATGGACCCTCGCTATATCGAGGTCGTGGGTGACTTCACTCCTCGAGGGGGGATCAGCATCCTGCCCTATGCTAACTACGGCCGTCCCGGCACCAAGTATGAAGAGCTCGCTGCACAGCGACTCGCTACCCACCCCGTGCGATGAGTAAAGTCCTAGCCATCATCAACCCCATCTCAGGCACTGGCTCTAAGAAGAGTATCCCTGATCTGCTGGCTCGCGCCTACGCTCCACTAGAGCATGAGCTCCTGCTGACCTATACCAAGGCAGCAGGCCATGCCGAGGAGCTGGCTCGCCGAGCAGCAGAGGAGGGCTATGATCACGTCATCGCCGTCGGTGGTGATGGCACGGTCAATGAGGTCGCTCGTGGACTCGTGGGGAGCAAGACCGCACTAGCGATCGTTCCTAAGGGTTCGGGCAATGGGCTGGCACGGGCTCTTGGCCTGTCGATGTCCACCGACCGAGTGATCAAGCAGCTGGCCTCGGGCCGTAGGATCACTATCGACAGTTGTCTGATGAACGGTCAGCCCTTCTTCTGCACCTGCGGGATGGGCTTCGATGCAGCGGTGAGTCGCTCCTTCGCTGAGGCCTCTACCCGAGGACCAGTGACCTATCTGCGTACGATGATCGATGAGTACCGAGCCTTCAAGCCCGAGACCTATCGGATCATACTAGACGAGGGGGAGCGAACTATCGAGACCGAGGCCTTCGTCCTCGTCGTGGCTAATGCTTCGCAGTACGGCAATAATGCCTACATCGCACCCGAAGCAGACCTGTCGGATGGTCTACTGGATCTGGCGATTATTCGCCCCTTCCCCGTCCTAGAGGCTGCCCTCGTCCTTGGGGATCTGATGCGTGGCAAGCTGGCTGACAACAAGTACTACTACACCGAGCGAGTACGGCACGTCCGTATCGAGCGTACTAGCGGAGGCTCAGTGCACCTCGACGGCGAACCGCTGGTGATGAGTGAGCACATCGACGTCTCGCTCCGCCCTCATTCCCTAGAGGTCATCATCCCTTGATCCCGAGGTAGTCTATCCGCCCATTCCCTCCCCTGCAATCCCTCCATGGCAAAGAAGAAGGTCAGCCCCCAGCCCTCAGCACGACTCAAGCGTACGCATAGCCTACGCTTGACGCTCAATGAGCGGGAGTACAAGGCTATCTTAGACCACTGCCAGGTGTGTCGGATCGCTAACCGCACCGGCTGGATACGCTCGGTCATCATGGCGGAGGTCATCCGAGATCATGAGCTCCGCTCGCCCCTGCTCTTTGACGAAGAAGAGATGCGCTGATGGATCTACAGCCCTATTCAGAAGCCTATTTCATGCGTCAGGCCCTTGAGGAGGCACGCCTAGCCTTCGAGGAGGGAGAGATCCCCATTGGTGCAGTCGTCGTCTGTCGTGGGCAGATCATCGCCCGAGCACATAATGAGGTCGAGCGACTGAAGGACCCTACCGCCCACGCCGAACTGCTAGCTATCACCGCTGCGACAGAATATATGGGGGGGAAGTTCCTCTCCGACTGTCAGCTCTACGTGACCGTAGAGCCGTGCGTGATGTGTGCAGGGGCGCTCTTCTGGGCACGACTAGGAGAGATCATCTACGGAGCAGGGGAGGAGAAGTTCGGCTACCGCCACTACGCTCCAGATATCTTCCCACGCAGAGCAAAAGTGCGGGGCGGTGTCCTCTCAGAGGAAGCTGCCGAACTGATGCGTAGCTTCTTCGCTACACGCCGATAGCACTCAGTCACTAGTCTTCTTCCTAGAGCCTGGTATCAGCTCATCGCACCTGAGTATATATATGAAGTACTTTGTGTACCTTTAGCGCGTTTTGAGAGAGGTGGCAAGAAGCTCGACCTTAGTCTTGTGTCTGCCTCCGCACCTCTAGACACGAGTAACCTGATCAATAGACCCAACTACGTGATGACGATCAAGACACCACGAGCGACTCGCTTCGCTAAACACCTCCTGATAGCAGCTGCTTTGGGAGGACTTTCCTACACCTCTCTCTCTGCCCAAGTATCGAGTCTCCGTACGGGACGACTCCCCAACGGCTTGACTTACTACATCAGCCGTGATGCTGGCGCTTCGGAGGGTACGGCTCACTTCTTCCTCCTGCAGAATGTGGGCGCTATCCTCGAGGATGATCATCAGAATGGCCTAGCGCACTACCTAGAGCACATGGCCTTCGAAGCCACCGAGCACTTCCCTGGTGGCGTGATGAACTTCCTGCGTGCTCGTGGTCTCTACAGCTTTGATGCTCGTACCGGGACCGACGATACCCGCTACAGCATCATGGATGTACCTACGGCTGAGAAGGGACTTACAGACTCCGTGCTCCTCATCCTCAAGGACTGGTGCAGTGGCATCTCCATCACCGAGAAGGACACGGAGAAGCAGCGTGGCATCATCATCGAAGAGTGGCGCCAGCGTGGAGGCATAGACAAGCGCCTCAGTGATAGTATCGCCGGCGTGATCTACAATGGATCGCAGTACTCCCAGCGCAATGTCATCGGGAGTCTCGACGTACTGAAGACCTTCAAATACCCCGATATCCAGGCCTTCTACAAGACTTGGTACCGCCCCGACCTGCAGTGCGTGATCATCGTCGGGGATATCGACCCTGCAGCTTATGAGAAGCAGGTACAGCAACTCTTTGCATCCCTCCCCGCTCCTCGTAATGCTAAGGCCCGTCCTGCCTTCTCGATCGATGATAATGTCAGCCCCCTCTACTATCGTTTCATCGATAAGGAGAACCGCTCTCACTCGTACGGTCTCTATCAGCGTGTAGCTACTCCTACCAACCGCTCTACAGAAGAAGCGACGAAGGACTATCTCCTTGGTCAGCTCTTTAATACTCTTGCGCCACAGCACTTCGCACGTCTGAGGAATCGTGGTGCTGAAGCCTTCATCGCTGCTTCGGTCAGTTACTCCCCGCTGGTACGTGGATACGCCCAGTTCGCCTGGGACTTCGTGCCCTACGCTGGCCAAGATGAAGAGGCACTTCAGCAGGTACTCTTTGCCCGAACCAAGATGAGTGTCGAAGGCTTTAGCAAGGAAGACTTCGAGGCCGAGAAGCAGAAGCTCTACGAAGGAATGAAGGAAGTGCTCAGCGACGATAAGGGGCTCGGCACGCCACAGAACTTCATCGACATCTACCGGAATAATTACCTCTATGGCACTCCTATGCGAGAGTTCCGTCAGCAGCTTGAGGACAATCTCGAGACTCTGGTAGAGCTGGAGGCAGAGGATATGCAGTCTTGGCTCGGCGAGCGCCTGGGTAGCACCCGCAATCTTGCATTCGTCGCCTATACAGATAGTCCTACCGCCTCGGCTATCTCGGAGGAGACCTTCCGTGATGAGCTTGCGGTGAACAAGAGTACGGTACTTGACCTAGATGCTAGCGACTCCAAGCCCATCACGAAGCTTATCGACTTCAAGCTCCCTGTAGGGAAGATCACCCGTGAGAAGAAGATACCTTCACTCGGCGCTACGGAATGGACGCTCTCCAATGGCATGAAGATCCTCTACAAATATCTGCCTAAGGAGCTCAAGGGTGAAGTACTCTTCCTGGCCTCTGCTAAGGGTGGTCAGTCGATCGTCAAGCCACAGGATCTGCCTTCCTTCTCTGCGATGCAGAGCCTCATCATGGCATCTGGTCTCTACAAGTACGACCGCAATCAGCTTGCCCAGTGGCTACGCTCCCGCCCAATGGAAGTCAATCTCTCCATCACTGAATATATAGACGGGATACAGGCTCGTAGCAAGACTGACGGCGTGGACGACCTCTTCTCCTACCTCTATCTTGTACTCAATAAGCAGCGCTTCGATCAGCGGATCTTCGACAAGTGGCTCCAGCGCAAGCGCTACATATATGCCTCACAGCCCCAGCAAGGACGTGAGGCGGTCGATCGTGAGATACGTGAGCTCCTGAATCCCATCACCGAGGCCAATCCTCGTGAAGATCAGTCCTTCTATGACAAGATGAAACTGAGCGATCTGCCCCGACTCTACGCCGAGCACTTCGGTGACGCCTCCCAGATGGCGGGCTGTCTCGTCGGGGATATCAGCGAAGCCGAAGCCAAGCGTATCGTCACGACCTATCTGGCTGCCCTGCCTGGCAACCCCAAGGCACCACGTCGCACCTACACGATCCGTGACCACAGCTCCCGTGAGCGTGTCATCGAGCGCACCTTCGAAGTAGATACCGAGGGAGATCTCGGTGAAGTCGAGCTCTCCTTCATCGGAGACAAGAAGCTCAGTGAGCGTGAGCGCCTCGCCCTTGGCCTGCTGGAGCCTCTGCTTCAGAACCGTCTCTTCGACGAACTTCGTGAGAAGGAGCAAGGGACTTACAGCATCGCCGTCAAGACGAATTATACCGACGATCCCGTCGCTAACGCTAGTCTCTCCATTCACTTCATCACTTCACGGGCTAAGGCCGACCACCTCAAGGCTCGCACCTATGAGATCCTCCGCTCTATCGCAGCCGGTGGGATCGATCGTGACGAGTACAAGAAGGTGCACATACCTCAAGTCCTCGACGAAGAAGCAGAAGAAAAGGCTTCGGGTGACGAGATGGGACTCGGCGTTTGGATTGCACTCCTCAATAGTTATGCTGAGACGGGCAAGGCACCTAATCTCTCTAAGAAGGGTACTCCTCAGGAGACCGTCAAGATCTCTGCCGTCACGGCTCAGGATCTCTCGGCACTGCTGAAGAAGCTCCTCGACGAAGGCAAGCGCCGAGACATCGTAGTCAAGAGCATCGCTCCCGAAGCAAAGACCTGGGAGCACTAGTAGCGCTCTTCCGCCTCAAGCACACACTCCCTATATCACAGCCTGTATCGCTTAGATAGCCTCATGTATAGACTCTCGGGATCATCCCACAGTTGATCCCGAGAGTCACCACGAGGGCTGCCTTACTCCTCCGATATCATCACACCGATAATAGATAAGTCATACCTATACCTATCCTCCATGCGACATCCATCCAGTAGTATACGCCGGCGCTTGGCCCTTGGGCTTTGCCTGTGTGCTCTTGGACTCTCTTCGCCTATTGCGAGCTGGAGCCAGAGCCCTGTGCCGACCGTTTCGATCTCCTTCAAGGATAAAGAGATCGCCTCTATCCTTGATTTCATCGCTAAGAACTCAGGCTACAAGATCGACTATGAGCCTGAGCTCCGCACTGCGGGCTACAAGGCGACCGTCTCCTTCGATGAGGTGACTCCCGAGAAGGCCGTAGAAGGCCTCCTCAAGGGCACGCCATTCGTCTTCACCGTAGACGGCAAGACGATCCGCATCTTCCGTCCCCAGCAGCAAGCTACCGCTAAGGGCCAAGTCACGGGTACCGTAAAGGACGCCCGAGGTGAAGCTGTCATCGGAGCGAATGTCCGTATCAAGGGCACGAAGCTCGGGACACAGACCGACGTCGAAGGGCGCTTCGCCATCCAGACTGATAAGCAAGCGGGCGAAGTCCAAGTGAGCTTCGTGGGCTACTATGATGGTAGCGCCGCCTTCACTGCAGGCAGTCCCGTGGCGATTGTCCTGAAAGAAAATGTCAAATCACTTGATGGCGTCACCGTCATCGCCTATGGTCGACGCAATACCCGCGAGCTCGTCGGGGCTGTGAGTTCCATCAAGGCTGATCAGCTCAAGGATGCTCCCGCTCCTAGTCTGCAGTCACTCCTGCAGGGACAGATGTCAGGGCTCTCCGTGACGAACCAGTCTGGCTCGCCTGGTGGCAGTGGTACACGCATCAATATACGTGGGATTAGTTCGCTCAATGACCAAGGGATCAACGACGGCTCACCACTCTACGTCGTCGACGGAGTGCCACTCTCCAAGGTCTCTGCAGAAGCTACCGGCGGGATCAATGCGCTAGCGGGCCTCGATCCTTCGACCATCGAGTCGGTGGAAGTACTGAAGGACGCTGCCTCAGCTTCGCTCTATGGCTCCCGCTCGGGTAATGGGGTCATCCTCATCACTACGAAGAAGGGGAAGTCAGGTAAGGCAGAGTTCGGGCTGAACTTCTCGCAGTCGATCTCCTTCCTCCCTGCTACGCCTCTGCAGATGCGTGGTCATGGCGAGCGCCTGGTACACAACCTCCTGGCTCGCTATCAGCGTATCGGGCACAACGACTATACGACGAACCGCTACCTCCTACCACGTAGCTACGGCCAGTCTTATGGATGGGAGCCCACGCTCGACGGTGCTTACGACTACTTCTGGGGTAATGGTAATGTCCTCTCTAAGGATAATCAGCCCCCTGCCTCAGCGCAAGACTCACTCAATAGCTTCTATAATAATGATACGAACTGGTGGAAGTACATCTTCCAGATCGGTCGTGTCAGCTCCGGTGATCTCTATGCATCGGGTGGGAATGACAATGTACGCTACCTCGTCAGTGCAGGCCTCTACGACGAGCGTGGGATACAGATCAACTCGGGATTCAAGCGTCTGAGCTTCCTCTCCAACCTTGATCTACGCCTCACACCTAAGGTAAATGCCTTCACTCGTCTCAATCTAGCCTACAACAAACAAGACGCTATCAGTGGCTCCAATATCCAAGGGCTCGACGTCGACCCCAAGGAAACGCCTTCGGTTTATCCTGGACGTGGCTCGATCGCAGAGAAACTCACGCTCCAGAAGATCCGTGATGTGCGGGCTCGTAATGGGATGTTCAACGCCCGACTCTCCGTCGGTCTCGACTACACTCCTATCTCTGGGCTGAAGTTCGCTACGTCAGCTTCGGGTGATGCGTACTTCTCGAACAACCACGTCTTCCGTCCCTCCTACCTCAACAACAATAATCTCTCCTCCGTCGAAGCCTCTCGCTCGATGGTGGCTATGCTTCAGTGGGAGAATATTCTCTCGTACCGCTTCAGCCTACGTGACCGTCACAACTTCGACGTCATGGCCGGGATCACCACCACTTACGACTTGATGGAGAACATCAAGGGTAAAGCCGCCGGTGGACCTACGAATCAAATCTACGAGATCGGCGATGGATGGCCCCAGGCTCGCTCCATAGAAGGGCGTGACGAATACCTGCAGCGTGTGACCACGGACCGACAGGAGCAGATCATGCTGAGCTATCTAGGCCGTGTCGCTTACAACTTCGACAAGCGCTACATGCTCGAAGCTTCGCTCCGCTATGATGGATCTTCCGTCTTCGGTCGTGATGTACGCTGGGCTGCATTCCCTTCACTCGGTGCTGCATGGGCCTTCTCTAAGGAGAATTTCATGCGTGACTTCTGGTTCCTCAGCTTCGGTAAGCTCCGTGCTTCATGGGGTAAGAGCGGGCAGAAGTTCCAAGAAGCGTACCTGGCACATGGCCTGATGGAGGAGTCGAATTCCTTCTTAGGTCAGCCCGGTCTTCAGCCTAGTGCTATGGCCAATAGCCATCTGACCTGGGAGAAGAGCGACCAGTACGACCTCGGTCTGGACGTAGACCTCTTCAACTATCGCTTCAAGGTCAAGCTCGACTACTACTACAAGTACTCCTACGATCTACTGATGCAGGTGCCCACTCCAGGTAACTTCTTCATCTCCAAGACGACGTGGACGAACGCTTCTGCTATCTCCAACGAAGGTCTTGAACTAGATCTCTCGGCCGATCTCATGCGTCGCAAGGACTTCTCGTGGAATCTCCGCTTCAACATCGCACGCAACTGGAACCGCTTCCTCGCTTCATACGACGGCAAGGACCTCGGTGACAAGGTGCTCGGTCGCCCTATCTACGGGATCTATACCTACAAGGACGAAGGTCTCGTACAGCGTGAATCCGACATCCCTTACTACTACGACCAGACGGGTCAGCGTGTACCGCTCTCCTTTGGTTCGCTAGCTTACCCTCTACGTGTCGGTGCTCGCAAGATCAAGGACCAGAATGGCGACGGCTATATCAATAGTGAAGACCTCTACTATGCTGGTAGCGCTCTGCCGAAAGCCTACGGGGGGATCACGAATACCTTCACCTACAAGCGTCTTGCACTGAATGTCCTGCTGACATATACCATCGACCAGCGCATGATGAATATGGTGAAGAACGGCGCCTTCCTCTTCAACAAGAAGTTTGGTGTCGTGATGAACGACTTCTCTCGTGCTACCTTCTGGCAGAAGCCCGGTGATGAGACGCAGTATCCATCGCTAGAATTTGCCGATGACGGCTATACCGGCCAGTTCGATGGGGATATCGACTCCAATATCGAACGTGTGAGCTACCTCCGTCTCAAGCAACTCAGCCTCTCCTATACGCTCCCCGACAGCTGGACCAAGCGCCTCCGCATGAAGGATGTGCGTGTATATCTGGCCGGAGAGAACCTCTTCCTCCTGACGAATTACTCGGGACTTGACCCCGAGATCGTTGATCCTGCTACGGGTAAGGATACTGGGCGCATGTATCCGCTCAATAGAAAGCTTACCCTTGGTCTCAATCTGAAGTTCTGATGAAACGCTATATCCTCCCCGCCCTGGCGCTCAGCCTGCTTGCCTCTTCGTGCAAGCTCGACCTGACGCCCGAGAATGCCATCACCTACAGCAATGCATTCTCCACCGAGGCTGAGCTCAACACCACGACGAGCTCCATACACTTCTACCTCGACAACTGCATGGACGCCTTCTCTCCACTTACGAAGATCGGCCTCCTAGCAGATGAGACGCAGGACGATGGGCAGCTCCGTGAGGGCAACCCTCGTACGATCATCCAGGCCGCTGCGGACTGGGAGTACGTCTATCGCATGATATTCGAGGCTAACCTACTGCTTGACAACATCGACAAGACTCAGGGACTCTCCGAAGATCGCTATGCATACCACGCTGGACAGGCGCACTTCGCTCTTGGCTTCGGCTACTTCATGCTCTCACGTGCTTATGGTCAGGCCGTCATTACGGCCAATGCGAAGGATCTTAAGCTGTACGGACTCTCGACACAACAGCAAGTCATCGACGCCGGTATAGAGCATGCGCTCAAGGCTTTCGAGCTACTACCTACTTATGACAAGCTCCGCACGACCTCAGGTAGCCTTGCCACCTACAAGCAGTACGGGAGCAAGGGGAACTCTGCTACGCTACTTGCCCACCTCTATGCATGGAAGGGAAGCATGGCTGAGCTATATGGCGATACCTCAGTAGACGCTAATGCCGCCTATCGTAAGAGTGTAGAGTATGCTTCGAAGGTCATCAACGGCGAGACGGGTGCCTACAGTCTCGTCTCTACCCCCGACGAACTCTGCCAGCTACTCTCTGATCCCAATGCGTCGAACCCAGAAGAAATCTTCTCGCTCGTCTATGACAAGAGCCGTGGCAATGAGTCTACGTCGAAGAACGAAGTAGCTAATCTCTTCGCCACTTGGCCGGTCAACAGCACGCTTACTCAGGGTGATCTGGCCCAGGCTGCCTTCCGTCTGAAGAAGTCTACTATAGAGAAGCTCTACCCCGATGCTGGTGATGCACGTCGTACAGCCTTCTTCTATGAGTTTGACACCGACCACGAAGTCTCGGGTGTGAACTATGCTGTGCCCTACAAGTTCCGTAATGCGGTCTTCACTGTCGACCAGAGTGCTGAGTCGGGTAAGAGCTTCCTCAGCATCAATGCGAACTATGTCTACTGGCGTCTAGCGGATGTCTACCTGCTTCGTGCTGAATGTTCGGCCAAGCTAGGCGATACTTCCTCCGCTACCTCCGACCTCAATCGTATCCGCTCTCGTGCTGGTGCGACCGCTTATCCAGCCTCTGGGGAGAGCGATCTCAAGAAGGCGATCTTCCACGAGCGTGAACGTGAGTTCATCCTAGAGAATGATAGCCGCTACTATGACATACTGCGCAACGGCTACCATCGTACAGAGCTCATGGGTAAGTTCCCATCACTCACCGCTGCAGATATCGCTGGCGGTGCGCTGTGTCTACCCATTCCGTCGAGCGCTCAGCGTGACAAGGACGGCAAGGTCATCAATGGACTCATCCTCCAGCGCCCATATTGGTTCCGCTACATGTAGTACTTCTCTAAGCTCTATCTATCATGCGAACGATCAAGCATCCACTATATCTACTCGCACTCTTCGTCCTCTCGCTCTTCTCTTCCTGTACCAAGTACGACTTTGTCGAGACAGGCAAGGCCAAGGGCTATCATGACACGACGATGTGGGAGTATTTCCAGACCGACAGCTACAACTGGAGCTACCTGGTCTATATGGCCAAGCGTGCCGGCCTAGAAGATCTCTTCCAAGGCAAGAGCACGGAGTTCGGGCCGAATATCACCTTCCTCGGGATCACGAATCATAGTATCCGTCGCTATCTCTTCCGTACCTACGGCATCAAGACCGATGGATCCGAATCTCCAGAGAACGCAGTCGACCCCAGCAAGCTCACAGAAGAGGAGACGATGAAGCTCATAGATCGTATGAGTGTAGCGACTTGTCGCAGTCTCATCCTCGACTGTGTCATCCCCAAGGAGAAGCTACTGCTCGAGGACTTCCCCGCAGGGCGCAAGTCCGCTGATGGGAAGGCCATCGGTACGGGTGGTAAGACTTACACCATGGCTTCAGGTAAGCAACTTTGGCTCTACACCTTCCGTGACACCTATGCAGGTGTAGCGGGGGCTGGAGCTAACCGTCTGCACATCGTCTCTCCTACGACGACGATCTCCCGAGATATCGCTTCTCACAACATCCAGACACGTACGGGCGTCGTCCACTCCCTGCAGTACGACTTCACGCCTACGGACTTCTAATCTCTCCTTACGATGAAAGCAAGATCCATTTATAGCCTGTTCCTCGTGACTTTTCTAGCACTTGCTTTGCCTTCGTGCCGTAAAGTCGCCGTGGGTTACCTTGACGCGACACATGCGACCTTCGCAGCCAAGGTGCTGAAGGTCTATCGTACCGTCCCTGATGACGACCCACACAGCCTCAAGCGTGAGTATCCTGCCCCCTGGACATCGCAGCGTATCCAGGGCGTCTCAGGTACTAACCCCGTGAACTACGAATTCCTCAGCGTCGATGTCGCCGATGGAGGTGACGCCGCTAAGTTCGCTGCCGCTGTCAAGGACGGTAAAGTCACCGTCAACGGTGGTACGATCAACCTCTTCCCTTCGGCCGTCCAGACCCTGCCCAACGGCAAGTACACCGTCAATCTACGGGTCTACAACGAGAGCCACAGCCGTGAGCTCCGTGGCCTCTTCACCTTCATCATCCAAGACGAAGAATAAAACTTGCTCCCTATGAGATATATCAAGTATGTGACCTTCGTGGTCGTAGCGCTCTTGTCTATTGCGATCGGCTCCGCACAAGAGGCTACTGGCATCCGTTTCTTCAAGGGTTCCTTCGCCGAAGCACAGGCAGAAGCTCAGCGCCAAGGCAAGCCACTCTTCGTGGATTTCTATGCCACGTGGTGCGTCCCTTGTAAGAAGATGGAGAAGACTATCTTCACTCAGCCTGAAGTGGGTGCCTTCTTCAACGCCAAGTTCATCAATCTCCAGCTCGACGCAGAAGCTCCTGAGAACGTCGAGATCGCGAAAAAGTACAAGATCGAAGCCTTCCCCACCCTCGGGATTATTGCCAGCGACGGCAAGGCTATCCAGATAAACGTCGGCTTCATGAAGGCAGACGAACTTCTCGAGATGGCAAAGACCGCCGTCGGTGAAGTGAAGGGCTTCGAAGATCTCTACAAAGAGTATCGTGCACAGCCCAATGATCTGAAGATCCAGCAGGAACTTCTGACCATGGCTCCACGCTTCCTCACCACTCAGGACGGTATGGACGCCGAGAAGTGGGTCGTACGTGTCCGCAAAATCTACAAGGAATACCTCTCCAAGAAGATGGCAGACGGTAGCCTGATCAATAAGAAAGACTACCTGATCATCAGCAATCTCGGCGGAGATGACGCCGATGAGGTCGCTCGTGTCGTCGAGTACATCAATGCTCATCTGGATGAGTGGATCGCAGCTGTGGGTGAGCCCGCAGCCTATTACGTCATCGAGAAGAACGACGAACGTATGCTCGAGCTCGTCAAGAAGGGTGATGAGTCCTACAAGACCTATCTCGAGAAGATCCGTACCGACTACAAGAAGGCGTATGATGTGATCAAGTTCAAGACGGTAACACCCTATCAGAAGTCCGTTGACTACTACGGTGCCCTCTATGCTATATACAAGAGCAAGGACGTAGCCCGCTATATCCAGCTCATGTCTAGCTACCTCGACGGCCTTGGCGAAGATGCCAACGCTGCCGACTACGGTATCGCCGCTCAGTCGCTCTACAATGCCGCCGGCAACAAGCTGACACCTGCCGACCACAAGCAGGCGATCGCTTGGCTTCAGAAGGCCATCCCCAGCGAGACGGTCCTGATGAACAAGATCAACTTCCTCGTCATGGCGGGCGACTCCTATCGTGAACTGAAGGACTACAAGCAGGCACGTGAGTACTACAATCAGGCTTATGGCGAATCTCTTCTCATGGGGGACGCAGAGCAAGCACAGCAGATGATCCAGGCCTCTATCGTCTACAAGCTCTCCACCCTCGAGCTCCTCGAGAAGTAGTCACCCGCTGACTCCTCCAGACTGTATAGAAAAACCCCGAGCGTCTACCTGTAGACGCTCGGGGTTTTTCTATGCATTTTGCCTCCTTCTTCCCGCCTTTCCCTCGGAGATTCATAGAGCCATGCTCTTCTTTTACTGCCAACGAGGGGATAGAATAAGCCCCTTCGCTACCGGAGTAACGAAGGGGCTTGTCGTTAGAATTCCATCATCTGTCCGTCGTATGCTTGTACGAGGCGCTTGCGAGAATTGTTGTACTGGCTTGAGAAGAAGTCAAGACAAGGATCATAGTACTTAGTCTTGATGCCGAGGAGGCCACAGATTGAGTTGGAGAGTAGGTCAGTCATGATCTTCCTATCCTTAGCAGCGACGATCTCTGCATAGATCTCGGGGCGCTCCTGACGAAGCACGGGTGAGACATATACCATCAGAGGGATCGTCACCCCTGGGCGAGAGACCTCGTGCTCACAGTAGTCAGGACGCTGAGGATTCTCGAAGACAGCCTGTCCATGATCTGAAAGATAGACAAGGATAGTAGGCGTCGTGCTGTAGCGCTGAATGATCTGCGAGATGATCTGGTCATTATAATGGATGGAGTTTACGTAGTCACAGATGACTCCACGACGCTTATCGTCCGTAGGTGTAGGCATTCCATTGGGGAGGTTCTTCGGAAGATCCTTCGTGCTGAATGCTGCCTTCTCGTGGATGTAGCGCTCAGTGAAGGGGCTGTGTGACCCCATCAAATGGATGACTTCACAGAACTCCGTGCGATCACTTCTCTGAGGGATCGTCGTGCGGTCCAATAGAAGAGGGAGGATATCACTATCTAGCGAGACGTTCCAGTCGCCGTAAGTGCGGTTGCGTACAAAGCGAGTGCTGTCTGCCGTAGCAGCTATCGTCGGTATCATTTGCACGCCCGAGCCCTGCTTCTCCTGGTTACTGACCCAGTAAGTGTAGTAGCCAGCCTTCGAGAGTATCAGAGGAAGTGTGGGGTACTTATACCATTCCTTCTCCTTTCCTTCACGAGAATAGAAGGTCATACTCTCTGAGATGGAGCTCGTAGTCCAAGCTGCAGAAGAGACGGCATCTGTGAAGAGCACCAGGTCACCTGTCTTAGCGAGCGAGTCCTGATGTGGTGTATTAGGGAGTGGATAGCCATAGCAATGCATGTAGTCTCGTCGCATAGATTCGCCGAGTACTATGATGACATTGATCCCCTTCATATCACGAGTATGCTCGATGGTACCGACATTGATGAGGCGAGCTTCGGCACTATACTTCGCCAGTTCTTCGGCATCCTTCATACAATTAGTTGTACCTCGGTAGATTCGTTCGACGGGAGCCATGTAGAGATAGCTAGCGATCGAGCGCTGTGCTGGCTGTACGAAGAAGACCGAGATCGGCAGAGTCACTAGGAGTGCTCCGAAGAAGACGAACCGAATCACAGGCGAACCCACGCTCTTTCCCCAGCGACGGGCGCTCCAGAAGTAAAGACCCAGGAGGACGATGAGTGCAAAGAGGGGAAGGAGGAAGACCTTATAGTTGAGGTTTTCAAGGAAAGCGGTGGCTTCTCCAGGGTTAGTCGACAGGATGTTTAGCGCAATGCTGTCCGTGTATACGGAGCTATAGGAGAAGACAAGGAAGGATTCGAAGAGCAGAAGATACCCATAGACGAAGAGCGTGATCCCCTGAAGAAGGCCTCGAAGCCAGCGATAAGGGGAGAGTGCTACGATGAGTGTCGGTAGAGCTGACCATGTCAAGAGGCTCAGCGTCTGATAGACGATCTCACCCGAGTAGGGCAGTCGACCTTGGTCTAAGTAATAGTCTCCCGCTGCCCATAGCTGTAGGAGGAAGAGCAGGAGCGCAAAGAAACGCTGCTGGTACAAGCGCTGCAGATAGCGCCCGAAGAGTGAGCTGCTCGGAGTAGAAGTATTCGATAGCATAAGTATTGGGAGATTGGTCAGTGCATGTCCGCTAGTTTACCTCCGGCTAGAGGCGGACGTAGAGGGGATCACCTGTGATCTCTTGGATCACTTCGATGAAGGGCGGGAATTTGATCTCAAGATCCGGCGCACAAGAGATCTCTAATATCTGATAATCACGACGTGGCTCGATGAAGTCATCTACTTCAAAGTACTGCTTGGCCCATACAAAACTGCGACGAAGCTTATGTACGAGCACTTCGTCGAGCGAAGCGATCGAGTTGAGATACGATACATATTCGTCGGGGCCTATTTGTCGCTCGGTGATGATCTGCTGTGATTCGACGGGGCTCTTACGGGTCATGAAGTAGACGTAGTTCCCACGGAGGCCACGCTTGCGGATACGGATGCTGGAGCCGTCTTCCTGATCGAGGTACGCTTGGTAGAGGTCAGTCTCGACGCCGTAAGGTATCTCGCCGGTGACGTGGACGAGGAAGCGACGGCGGATGTCGCTGAAGGTCGCTGGGTCGTCGCCTAGTGTCTCGTGGATAGCATCAAGGACTTGGCGGATCTTGACTTGGAAGTCGACGTTGTTTTCTACGATATGTAGGTGGGGATGCCCCGTCCAAGCCTTGAGGATACGAGCGTCTAAGTCGCGGGCCTCTTCGATGGTTTCGCCTCGGAAGCTATTGGTCTCGAGGGTGTAGAATTCTTCTGCGCCCTGGGCAGCTGTGACCATGTGGATGACGGCGTCATAGCGAGCGTCACGGATCTTGACTTCGGAGAGCCCGAGTTCGTCGAGCATTGCCTGCCACATTGTCCGTTCGACGTAGTTGGAGATATCCATAGTTCCCCGGTCGGAGATGATAAGTACGGGGTGCGAAGCGGCGTGAGCCAGCTCGAGGAAGGTATCTTCCATCTGGATCTGATACTTCAGGACGGCCTTCTCGATATTGTAGAAGTACTGGCGATCGGGGGTAGCGAAGTTGATCGATGCATTATTAAAGAGCGTCGGTGTCTCGGGTAAGGCGTAGACAAGGTAGCCAAGATCGCTGAAGTGCTCAATGATTTGCGCCAGGGCTGTCGTCTTACCGGCGCAGGGACCGCCTGTGAGGGCGATGCGGGTGATATTTTTATTCATCTATAGTCTTTTAGGGGCGCTAAAGCCGTCACAAAGATACTCCTCTTCGCTCAAAGCTGATGCCTGCGGACTTCTCTTGTGAAAAGGCTTAATAGAAGGCTTGTAGACGAGTATGGTACTATTTGATAGCTTTCTTCCTTTTCGTAGCTGGCTTGAGTTTCTTTTTAATCTGCTGTATACTGTCTTCTACAGGTAGCTCCTCAGGCATTGTGCCTCCGATCTCCTTGATCGTCTGTCGTACCTTTGCTCCCACCTCTTCGTGGGTGCGGTTGGCGCTTGCTTTTCCTCTGATCTTCTCTCTTCTCAGCTTCTCTTCCGTTTGGGTAGCTCGGAAGAGGTTTGCAGCTAACTCAGTGCTTCCCATATGATCAAGGATTTGTTGCCCCTTCTTCAAGCCTTTTCTCCGATGAATATCTTTCGCCTCCAGCCCTCCATAGAGCCCACGATATCCGTAGTTTTGGAACACAGCATACTCTATGGGCGTTGTGACTCCTGCTTCTTGAGCTGCGGCCGCCAGCTGAGTATTATGCTTAGTCATCTCGTCTCGCAGGAAGAGTCGCTTCTGCTCTTCCTCGCTCAGCAGAGCACGTCGCTCATCTTGAAGTTCTTGGATGCGTGTCTGTAGGGCAAAGTAGGTCTGTCCTTGTGCGACTACTTCCTTTGAAGGGTCTGCATTCTGCACGATCAGATAGCAGGCATATCGAGATAATTTGATCTCTTTCACCTCTCTCTGAACGTCATAAGCAATCGAAACCATTTCGTTGACGTCAACGAAATGGTTTTCTACTGTTCTCCCGCTATTGGTGCAGGCCTCTTTAGCTTTATTTATCACAGCGAGGAAGTTGCGATAGTCTACGTAGCTGAGAGCTTTTGCGAGCTCCCTGGATTTCCAGTACTCTGTGCCTTGTTCATCTACGTGGCGAATTTCCTCAAATAGAGCTTGTCCTGCAGGTGTTATATTAGGGGACATGGTCATTATGGGTTGAAGTTGGTTGAGCAGTTAATATTGCGAGTACCACTAAGCGTAATGCGTATGATTGGACCATGGTACGTCTTCCGATAACAAAGGTAACTAATGGAGATGGATACTTGGAAGAAGGGGGGGAGGCAGGAGAAGGAAAAGGGCGAGGTGAATGAAGAGTAGCTGGAAAATGTATGCAGAAAAGTTGGAGCGACGAACGTGTCTTAATAAAATGACGCCCGTCACTTAATAAAACGACAATCGTGGTTTTATGGAGCGACGAGGGTAGATTTAATTTTTCATAAGGCACTTTATAGGTTTCCTGCAGTAAGTTGCGTATTTTTGCTATTGAAGAGCGGGTCTCCTTCTACCGTCAAAGCGGTAGCCTTCTAAGGCAGATGCTGTGGTCTTCTAAGGTAAGTGCTGGCGTCTTCTGCTGTGAAGGCCTTCGGAATCTGCTGTAGAAGCTGTGGGCTTCCTTTGTGAAGGCTTTCGGATTCTGAGGTTAGCGCCTTGGACTTCTGCGGTGAAAGCTGGCGCCTTCCACTAAAGAAGCCTGCGGAAGAAGAGGACGACCCTGACCATTTGAGAAACATTGCCTTCTAAAACCAAACGTATGGCTAAGTACATCATGAGAGAATTGCCCGAGCAATTCGGGCGTGGGAAGCGACGACATGCACCTAGAATGCTCGTCGAAGGAACTGTAACCTTGGGCCAACTAGCCGAACGAATTGCCCGAGGTACGACCTTCGCTAGCCCCGAGATCGAAGGGATCGTCGCCTTGCTCGTCGATGAGCTGAGCGGAAGTCTTGCCGATGGCTACACCGTTCGCATTGAGGGGCTCGGCGCTTTCTCCGCTAAGCTCGCCTACCGAAGGGATATTGAGCCCGAGGAGAGCGATGGAGGACGACGCAATGCAGCGAGTCTTCGGGTCTCGGGAATAGCCTTTCGCCCCGACAAGAGGCTGATAGGCGCCACGGCAGGAGCTTGCCATCTGAAGCGAAAGAAATGCCCCGGCTACGTGAGCCCTTCGACGGGGCGGGACGGACGATGGGAGGTGGCGAAGGCCTTCCTCCGAGAGCGGGGCATGATGCGCGTCAAGGAGTATCAGAGCCTTGTATCACTCTCCCCGACGGCTGCAAGAGTGGAGCTCCGTGCCTTTGCTGAGGAAGGACGCTTGGAGCGGTATGGGTCGAGGGCGCAATTGATCTATTTGCTCCCGAAGTAATCAGCCTCAGAGACGGAAAAACATTCGCCCCCTCACTCCAGCGATAGGAGTGAGGGGGCGAAGTCGTCTTAGAACGTGCGTCCGAAGCCGTGACTAGTAGTTCGGATTCTGACGGAGGTTCTCAGGATTGGCCTGAATGTCGTCGGCGGGGATGGGGTAGAGCTGACGGTAAGCATCCGAAGCCTTCCCTTCCTTCACACCAGCCTTCCAAGGCCAGACATAGTCGCCGGAGATGAACTTCCCGAAACGAATCAGGTCCGTACGACGCTGTCCTTCCCAGTAGAACTCACGGCCACGCTCGGCGAGGATCTCAGTGAGGGCGGGAAGTGAAGCATAGTTGCCCGCAGCCGAGCCGTAAGCACGAGCACGGACAAGGTTGAGGTAGGTGAGACCCTTCGCTGCGTCGGCCTTGCCACGCACGGCAGCTTCGGCGAAGTTGAGGTAGAGCTCAGCCAGACGGAAGAGTGGGAAGTCGGTATCTGCAAGGTCGCCATTGCTGCCGTTAGCGCCAGCGCTGGTGACATTGCGGAACTTGTAGACGTAGACACCCTCATTGAAGTCCGTCACGGTCTTGATCTCGCCCGAGCCTACAGCCTTGATGAGGGCACGCTTGTCGGTGGAGAGAGCGCCAGAGAAGAGGTTAAGCAGGCCTGTCGTAGCACGGTTGCCCTGCCAGCCACCATTGACCCCCATGTTCACCCCCGTTGCCTTCTTAGCGTCAGCTCCGGTAGAGGAGTTGATGAGGAAGGTCGTACCGCCCCAGTTCTGCGAGCGCTGTCCGTCGTAGTTGATGGAGAGCAGGACCTCAGGATTATTGAGGTTGTTGTCCGCTAGGAAGAGGCGAGCGTAGTCAGTGTGTAGGCTGTACTTGCCCGAAGCGATCACACGCTCAGCATACGCTGCTGCATCGGCGTAGCGCTCAGTACCGGTGTAGACCTCTGCATTGAGGTACAGGCGGGAGAGGAGCGCCCAAGCCGTAGCCTGGTCAGCACGGCCGTAGACATTAGCCTTAGGTGCCTTGAGGTCGGACTCAATAGCCTTCAGCTCAGACTCGACGTAGGAGAAGAGCTCCTTACGGCTAATCTGACGAGGATAGACCTTACCCGTGGGGGTGGACTCGTCGATGAAGGGAGGATTGCCAAAGAGATCCATCAGCACCCAGTACTGATAAGCTCTCAGGAAGCGAGCCTCAGCACGGTAGGTGCGGACGGTAGCATCCGAGCTCTGATCCTCAGTGTTCTTGAGGAACTCCGAGGCTAGCTTGATCTGGTAGATGGAGCGGTAGTAGAAGCCTCGTAGGATCGGATTAGAAGCCGACCACGAGAAGGCGTGGAAGTCTGGTACCCCGCCGTCACCCCAAGCGCAGATAGCTGTCTCCGTTGGGAGCTCCTGGAGGTTGAACAGGCCACGAACGAAGTCGCTCGTACCTTCGTCGATCCCCGCGATATCGCCTCCGTCACCGTTACCTGTGAGGCCAAAGGTGCCGTAGACCTTAGCGAAGGCCTGAAGGGTCTTCTCTGGTGAGGAGTAGATCGTCTTATTCGTGTCGCCGTTGGTGGGGAAGCGGTCAAGGTCTTTGACACAAGAGCTAAGGCCGAGCGCACCGATAAGCCCCAGCGCCGTGAAGCTACGGCGAAGCATCTTCTTATTTGTACTCATGATTAGCTAGGCATTAGAGTGAGAGAGATAGGTTGAGCGTGTAGGTGCGTGGGATGGGGTACAGGCTGAAGTCGATGGCCCGCTCAGGGTCAAGACCCTTGTAGGGAGAGAGGGTAAAGACATTCTGCACCGTAGCCGAAGCACGGAGGTTAGCACGCCCAAGAATTCGCCCGAAGTCGTAGCTGAGGGAGAGGTTGTCCATCTTGAGGAACGATGCCTTGTGCAGGTAGTAGTCCGAGATGATCTGCTTGTCGTTGCTGTTCTTGAAGTCCGAAGCATTGATCTCGGGAGTAGTATTGCGGAAGTACTGGCCCGAGTTCAGCACAGCGGTACGCGTCGCCATGTACGAGGAGACATTATCGTAGATGTAGTTCCCGAGGCTAGCACGGAGCGAGGTCGAGAGCGTCCAGCGGTCGAGCGAGAGGCTAGTAGAGAAGCCCATGATGACCTTTGGTTCGGGGTTGTGCGTACGATACTTGTCGAGCTCGTTGATGACGCCGTCGTTATTGCGGTCTACGAACTGGCCTTCCAGAGGCTTGCCATTAGCGTCGTACTTCTGCTGGTAGACGAAGAAGGTACCAGGAGCGTAGCCTACGGAGTGGATCTGGACATTAGTACCCGTACCACCGGTCACACCACCGGTAGGGACACCCTGATAGCCGGGTACCTCGACGGCGTTGAGCTTGGTGATCTTGGTGCTGTTGGAGCTGATGTTGTAGCTCACATCCCAGGAGAAACGCTTGGTCTGTACAGGTGTAGCGTTGATGCTCAGCTCGAAGCCCTTGCTGGTGATGTTCCCTACGTTCGTCAGGATACGATTCGAGAAGTTCGCCCCAGCGGGAGTAGGGATCTCGTTCAGGAGGTCGCTGGTGTTCTTCTGATAGAAGTCCAGTGTCCCCGAGAGACGACCCTTGATGAAGCTGTAGTCGAGGCCCACGTTGTAGGTAGCGGTCTGCTCCCAGTGGATGTTGGCATCGTAGGCAGCTGGGCGAAGCATGTTGTAGTACGTGTCGCCGAACTGGTAGCGAGCTGTGTTCGTGCTCAGCGAGTAGAAGGGTAGGTAGGTGTAGTTACCGATACCGTCCTGCTGTCCTGTGACCCCGTAACCGAGGCGAAGCTTCAGGTCATCGATCCAGTAGGTATCCTTGAGGAAGGATTCCTGGTTGATACGCCAAGCTAGAGCCAGAGCAGGGAAGATACCCCAGCGGTTCTCCTTGCTGAAGCGAGAGGAGCCGTCAGCACGGACGGTAGCCGTGAGGAGGTAGCGATCAAGGAGGCTATAGTTCAGACGTCCGTAGAAGGAGACGAGGGTATTCTGAGGATAGTCGTACTCGTAGGTAGGAGCCGAGACCAGCGTCTTGTCGTAGGTGTAGTCAGGCGTATTGTGGACGTAGGTCTTCCAGTCCTGGTATGAATACCCTGCCATGACGTCGAGGCGACTCTTGATAGAGGAGAACTCCTTGACATAGTTAGCGTAGAAGTCAAAGAGCAAGCTACGCTTACGCTGGTCGTAGGTGTTGTTCGTCCCGCTCTTCAGTTCGTCGGGCTTGCCAGCCTGCTTGTAGGTGAAGCGCTGCCAGCCTAGCGAAGAGGCAGCGGGGATGATGACGCTCCCCTTACCGGAGGCGTAGTCGTAGCCGAGGTTGACATTGAGCTTGAGCTCGGGGAGGAAGTGGAGCTTGTAGTCCAGCTTCAGGTTGCTGATGGTACGGAAGACATCGCTGACGTCTTCCTTCTGCTGAAGGAGAGCGACGGGGTTGCGTGGTGCTAGCGTCTGAAGGTTAGCACCGTCCATCCAAGCCCAGTAGCCCCCGAAGGGAGCGAACTTAGCATCGTTGTCACGGACAGGACGCGTGGGGTCAAACTGGACAGCAGCACCGATAGCATCCTTGTTGGCGAAGCGGTTGTGCGTGGCTGTGACCTTCACGCTAGCGTCGATGGCTAGATGACTGTCGAAGAGGCGAGGATTGATGCTGAAGTCACCGCTGACACGGTTCATCTGGTCGGTCTTCAGTACGCCCTGCTGGTGGTAGAAGCCCGTAGAGACACGATAGGGGAGCTTGCCTGCTGCACCGCTGACGCTGAGGTTGTAGTCACCGCCGTAGGCCAGCTGATAGATCTCATCCTGCCAGTCTGTATTGGCCGTACCAAGCTTAGAAGCAGAAGCGGGGTCGATACGCTGAATCAGGGCACGATATTCGTCTGCCGAGAGCACACGTACACGGCGAGCAGCTTCGGAGAGCGAGCTCTGCACGGAGACAGCGATCTGGGTCTTCTGCCCGACCTTACCACGCTTCGTGGTGATCATGATCACACCGTTGGAAGCACGGGAGCCGTAGATAGCCGTAGCCGAAGCGTCCTTCAGCACGTTCATCGAAGCGATGTCCTGAGGGTTGATGGAGCTGAGGATACTAGGAGCACCAGCTACTGCAGTGTTCTCGATGGGCACCCCGTCGATGACGATCAGTGGGTCGTTGCTTGCGTTGAGCGAAGCACCGCCACGGATACGGATACGACCACCGGCACCAGGAGAGCCGTCAGGGGTGATCTGCACCCCAGCGACCTTCCCTACGAGGAGTTCGCCAGCCGTAGAGATAGCTCCCTTCTGGAAGTTCTTCTCGTTGATGGAGCTGACGGAGCCGGTGAGGTCCTTCTTCTGCATCGAGCCGTAGCCGACGACTACGATCTCCTTGAGGCTCTGAGCGCTCTCCTCGAGGACGACCTTCAGGGGGAAGGTCGCAGAAGCTAGTTCGACGGTCTTCGTGGTATAGCCGATGCTGGAGATGATGAGGTGTCCGCGCTTAGGAGCTCGTACAGTGAATCCTCCGTTGATATCGGTGATAGCACCTTGAGGTGTTTCCTTGACCTTGACGGAAGCTCCGATGACAGCTTCACCCTTGTCGTCTACGACTACGCCCTTGACCTGGATCTCCTGCGCCAGTGCAGGTACCGCCAGTAGGAGTAGGGAGAGACAGAGGTAGGTAAGGCGTAAAATCTTCTTCATTTTACGTACTCTGTTTGTGATGGATTAGTAGATAGAGCAGGCTACCCGCCTCGGCCGGTGGAGCCGTGAGGCGAGTAGCCCGAGGGTATTATTTGCCCGAAGTAGGGATGATGGAGATGGCGAAGCCACCACCAGGAGCAGACTGCAGGGAGAGCTTAGAGCCCTTCTTGACCTTCACCTTGCGGATGGTATAGACCTCAGGGTTGGTCTTGTAGTTTGCCCCCTTGGCATCGGCGTAGATGGTAGCCGTATAGGTCTTACCGGCGTCGAGGAAGTCAAGCGAGAGTGTCGACTTGTGTCCGTCGTAGCCAGCGACATTGCCGACGAACCAGCTGTCCGAGTTCTTCGCCTTACGAGCGATCGTGATGTACTCACCTGGCTCAGCCTCGATGATCTTCGTGTCGTCCCAGTCTACAGCCACGTCCTTGATGAACTGGAAGGCATCCATGTGCTTCTCGTACACCTCGGGCAGGTCTGCTGCCATCTGCAGGGGACTGTACATCGTCACATAGCAGGCGAGCTGATTGCAGATGGTCGTGTTGACGTGAGAGTTATTCTGTGGATTGTACTTGCTGATGTCCATCTGGAAGATACCAGGGGTATAGTCCATGGGCCCTCCGATAAGGCGGGTGAAGGGCAGTACCGTCAGGTGGTTGGGCTTACTGCCGCCGAAGGCCTGGTACTCCTGGCCACGTGCCGACTCCTGTGCTATGAGGTTGGGGTAGGTACGACTGAGGCCTGTCATGTGTACAGACTCGTGAGCGTTGACGGAGATCTTGTGCTTAGCCGCTTCCTTCACTGCGTGTAGGTAGTGGTTGACCATACTCTGGCCGTAGTGGTATTCCCCTCGGGGGATGATGTTCCCTACATAGCCACTCTTGACGGCGGAATAACCGTTGTCGACCATGAACTTGTACGCCTTCTCCATGTGACGCTCATAGTTCCATACCGAGCTGGAAGTCTCGTGGTGCATGATGAGCTTCACGCCCTTGCTCTTGGCGTAATCATGGAGCTCAGCGACGTCGAAGTCGGGGTAAGGGGTGACAAAGTCAAATACTCGGTCCTTGCTATTACCGAACCAATCCTCCCATCCGATATTCCATCCTTCGACCAGGACAGCATCGAAGCCGTGCTTGGCTGCGAAGTCGATATACTCCTTCACATGCTTTGTATTAGCAGCGTGCTTACCATTGGGGCGTACCTTAGAGTAGTCGGTCTTACCGATCTTCACATAGGGTAGATCGTCGGTGTAGGCCCAAGAGCTCTTGCCGGTGATCATCTCCCACCAGACCCCTACATACTTAATAGGCTTGATCCAGTCGGTAGTCTCGTAGGCGCAGGGCTCGTTGAGGTTGTACGTCAGCTTCGAGGCCAGGATGTCTCGGGCGTCACGGCTAACGATAGCGGTACGCCAGGGCGTGTTGAAAGGCGCTTCGATGTGCCCGCGGTTGCCCTGAGCGTCAGGTGTGAGTTCGACACGGAAGACCATGCTCTTATCGTCCAGATCGAGGTTTATTGCTGGGAAGTCGATAAGAGCAGCTTCATGAAGGTTGATGTACACGCCCTTGTCTGTCTTGAGCATCAGTGGCGTCTGGACACCGGTCTTGGAGAAAGCCTTCTGGGAGGTGTTCTCCGTGAATGCCTTGTCAAATAGGCCACGGATCTCCGAGAGACGGCTGTGCTGGTAGTCGTACTCCTCGGTGTCGTAGTCCCCAGGGATCCAGTGCGCCTTGTGGTCGCCCGTCATAGCGAACTCGGTGAGCTCACGGTTGACGACGTAGAAGTTGCGGTCCTTGCCCCCTGGGAACTCATAGCGGAACCCCAGCCCGTCATCGAAGAGACGGAAGCGGATGGCTATGGGATCGCCGTTGCTCTTCTTCTTGAGCGTGACGAGGAGTTCGTTGTAGTGGTTGCGGATCGACTTGACTTCGCCCCAGACAGGCTTCCAAGTCTCATCGAAGGTAGATTCCTTTGTTCCCGTGACCTCGAGCCCCTTGTCGAAGGACTTCTTCGAGTCGGTCATCTCCAGACCCAGATGGCTGGGGCGGATGATCTCCTGCCCATCGGCGAAGGAGAGGCGGTACATAGGAGCACCGTCCGAACTCATCGAGAAGTGTAGCTGGAGGCTCTTGTTGGGAGAGCTGATGGTCTGCGCCAGGGCACTCCAGCCTGCGGCTAAGGCGAGTGCTAGGGTGAGACCCCATTTTCTTGCTTGCTTCATACGTAGATTATTACTTAGTATATGTGTCAGTTTGTGCAATCCCTTCTGCCTTCTTGTCCAACCGAAGAACCCTTAAGAAAGCAACCCAAGGGGGTTGCAAATATAATAAGAAAAAGTAACGGAAAAACCTCCAATTTTCTAAATAATTTTAGCAAGCAGGCCCCTCTTTTTGTCATGTTGACGAAATGCTGTCTCTGGGGTACAAGGAATGGGCTCCCACCTCCGCCCCGTCACTAGGGGGTAAGGGTAGGATGCTTAGCTGGTTAGCTAGTGGCGCTACTGCTGCCACCACGGAGGCGCTACTGCTTCCTCTCCCGAAGCGCTACTAGCGCCTCCTCCCCCTTAAAAATACCTCTCTCCCGGCAAGAAGAATTAAAAAAGTAAACGGGTGAAAGGGGTAGAGCTGGCAGATCTTTAATAGGAGGGTAGGGCAATGACTAGCCTTCGCCCACCCCGTTAGCCTCGGTGAGGAGAGGGTAGGAGCCCCGCACCCCGGAGGAATGATCCTAGCGAATGAACTATCTTTGCACAGATGCACTTATGGATAAGCATCATATATCATACCTCATAGATAGACCGAATAATGGGAAGTATCCTAGTCATCTTCATCGCTCTGACCGCCCTTGGTATCCTCGCTGCCCTCATAGGCTATGCGCAGGGACGTCTGCGTGCTCGCCGCATCGCTCGTGGCGAAGCTGTCGAACCTGAGAAAGAGTATACGCCGCCCTCGGGTGGATGCTGTGGACAGCATCTGACCTGTGAGCACGATAGCCTGCTAGCAGCCGTGAGCGAGCGTATCGAGTACTACGACGACGAGGAGCTCGACCGCTATGTCGGTACCTCGGCCTCTGGCTATGCTGAGGGAGAGGTGGAGGAGTTCCGTGAGATCCTGCTGTCGCTCGACACCGAGGAAGTACCTGGCTGGGTACGTAGCCTCCAGCTCCGTGGGATCGAATTCCCCGAGAGCCTACGCCCCGAGCTCTACCTCATCGTGTCGGAGAATAGAGATTACCACGCGATCGTCGGCCGTCACGAAGCTACGGCCATCGCCTAGCGACACCTGTCGCCATCATCGGGATGCCAAGCATCTTCTCCTACCAGTTCTTCCAGAACGCCCTCGGGGCTTCGCTTCTCACGGCCGTCATCTGTGGTCTAGTGGGAGCGTACATCGTCGTGCGTCGCATCGTCTTCGTCAGCGGGGGCATCACGCACGCTTCGTTTGGGGGGATAGGTCTGGGGCTGTACCTGGGCATCAATCCCATCCTCTCGGCTGCGGGAGCAGCCGTGCTAGCAGCCTTCTCCATCGGGAAGCTAAGCCGAAGCGAGGGGATCCGTGAGGATTCGGCCATCGCCAGCGTATGGGCGCTGGGTATGGCGCTGGGGGTGCTCTTCATGACCTTGACGCCAGGCTACGCCACGAGCCTGCCCTCATACCTCTTCGGGAATATCCTGCTCGTGACCTCGGGCGACCTCATTGCCCTTGGAGCGCTGGCCCTCGTGCTCGTCCTGCTCTTCGTCCTCGGCTACCGCCGTATCCTATATATTGCCTTCGATGCGGACTTCGCTCGGGTGCGGGGACTGAGGGTAGAGCTCTGGGAGCGTCTCCTGCTCCTGCTCGTCGCTGTGAGCCTAGTACTGACGATCCGATCGGTGGGCATCATGCTCCTACTGAGTCTACTCACGCTCCCTCAGACGACGGTAGGCCTCTTCACCTCAGACTTCCGCCAGATCATCTTCGGCTCGATCATCCTGTCTGCTCTGGCGAATGTAGGCGGGCTTCTCCTGAGCTATTACGTCCTGAGCGTCCCCTCCGGCGTCCTCATCATCCTGCTCCTTTTCCTCTTCCTCGCTCTCGGCAAATGTCTCAGTGCTCTCCTCAGGAAAAGAAGCCTACGTCGCTGACGGCACACCTCGGGAGCCTCTGCCTGCTTCTCTGTATCCTCTGCCTCAGCTCTGCTTGCTCCCGCCAAGCTAATACCGCTGCCACCCGAAGCTGGCAGGCCTTTACCACCCGCTACAATGTACTCTATAATGCTAGGGAAGCCTACGAGGCGTCCTACCGAGCCTTCGTCGAGGCTACACGGGAGGACTACTCGGAGCGACTCTACCTCGACCCCTTAGCCCTCCGTCTGGAGCGAGGGGAGAAGGCAGGGGACTTCACCCGTGCGATCGAGAAGGCCGAGAAGGCTATCCGGGAGCACAGCATCACCCGTAAGCCCCAGAAGGCGCCAGGCTGGCGCCGAGATCCCGAGGCCGTGCGCCTGGAGGAGAAGACCGAGTACAATCCCGCCCTCTCCGAAGCGTGGCTCCTGCTCGGGAGCAGTTACCTCTACGAGGGTCGTCTGGGGGAGGCTCGCTCCACCTTAGAGGACATCTCCCGTCGCTATACTACCGAGCCCGAGGTGCGGGAGATAGCCCGCCTCTGGCTCGTGCGCCTTGCCACCCTGTCGGGGGACTACCTAGAGGCCGAGGAGGAGCTCCGTCGGCTCGAGGAGGGTAGTGCTACCGCTGAGAAGTACGCCCCCTACCTCTATCATCAGGCTCGTGCCGAACTCTCTCTGGCTCGAGGGCGTGAGGCCGAAGCCCTACCTCACCTAAGCTTCGTCGCTGGGCGGGAGAAGCACCCCCTCCTTCGCTCTAGGCTTCTCTTCCTGCTCGGGCAAGTAGAGGAAGCACTGGGGCACCGAGCCGAGGCCGAGCGTGCCTTTGCCCGAGCTGAGCGGACGGCACCCCTACCTCCGCTGGAGCTCGCTGCTCACTTGAGACGCCTTGCTCTCGGGACTGAAGGGGACAGGGGGAGTGCACGCCTGAGGGCGCTTGCCACTAAGCGTCGCTATGCCCCCTACCAAGATGAAGTCTATCTGGCGCTCGCTGGGCGCTACCTCGCCGAAGGGCTCAGAGCTGAGGCGAAGCAGAGCCTACAGCTGGCGGTGGATTCCTCCCAGCAGAAGGGACACGCTTGGGCTACGGCCTGGGCAGAACTAGGCCTCATGGCTCTCGAGGAGCGTCGCTACCCCGAGGCGCATGACGCCCTTGCTCTTGCTCTCCCCGCCCTCTCGTCCAAGCACCCCCATTACCCCCGCATCAAGGAGCTCCTCCCTGGGCTTCAGCTCCTTCGGGAAGAGGCACTCCTCGTGCGACGCTCCGATAGCCTCCTCCATCTGGCAAGCCTCACCGAGTCCGCCCGCTTAGCCCATATAGATAGCCTCATCGACCGAGTGCGTTCCCGTCGGAGCAGTTCGCTCCCAGAGAGAAATTACCGAGGGGCGAACCTCAGCACCCGCACCGAGGCAGGAGGGGGGAAGCGGGGCTTCTACTTCGATGATCCTAGGCAGGTCGCCGAGGGACGTCAGCGCTTCCTCAATCGCTGGGGCGACCGCCCCCTCACGGATGACTGGAATAGAGCTCGCCGTACCCCTGCACTGGATCCCCGCATGGGGCAGGCTAATGCGCCCCTTCCCGAAGCCGAGCCTACGGGCGAGGAAGGAGGAGCGGGCGCCGACTCACTTGATCGAGCCTTCTACCTCCGAGCTCTCCCGCTGACTAGAGAGGCAAAGGACAGCCTCTCGGCCCGTACCGCTACGGCCCTCTACAAGATGGCAGGCCTGCTCTCAGAGCGTCTCGAACTCCTCTCCGACGCTGACCTCCTCTATACTCGCCTCATCCGAGACTACCCGCTCTTCCCCGAGCGGGAGGAGGCTCACTATAAGCATCTACTCCTAGCGCTCCGACAGGGGCGGGAGGCAAAGGCCGAGGAGCTCCGCAGGCGCTACGTCAGGGAGTTCCCCTCGTCGCCCCGAGCTTCGCTCCTCGGGCGAGCTGATTATCTCTCCGAGCTTCGCCAGCTGGACACGCTCTCAGGGCGACTCTATGACGAGGCGTGGATCAGCTACCGAGCGGGTGAGCGTGAGGGGGTGCGCTCAGCTCTGGAGTGCCTCCACCAGCTCCCCATGATCCCCGAGGACTTACGCCCGAAGGTACTCCTGCTCTCCGCCCTCTCCGAGGCTAGCGCTGGCCGTGAAGCTCAGCTGGAGCGTCAGCTGTCGGCCTTCGTGGAGCAGTACCCTCGGGAGGAACTCCTGCCCTATGTCTCATCTCTTCTGGAGGGACTGAGAGCTGGGCGGAAGCTGAAGGGCTGGCTCCGACCCTCTTCCCCCGAAGAGCCCTCCACGGTGGACTCGGTCACAACACCGACTGCCCCCCTCTTCCTCCCTGCCGAAGACGGGGAAGTCCCCAGCCTTGTCCTCCTCTACCCCGAGGGTGAGATCCAGCCTCATGAGGTGTACTTTGCCCTCAAGAGTTTCGGCTATTCGACCTTCACGCAGTGGGCGCTGAGTGTCGAAGCCTTGCCCCCGACAAGCGGGCTCACGGGCTACGTGATCCGAGGCTTCCGCTCTCAGGGTGAGGTCGCTACCTACCGGCGAAGGGCCGAGGAGAAGGGAGGTCTTCTCCCCTTGCTCCCCCGAGGGACGCTCCTTCTTCCCCTCACGGAGGCGAACCGCTCACGGCTCTCCAGCGATACCCTAGAGACCTATCTCAGCTTCCTCAGAGCCCGCCCCTAGGAGGTAGATGTGCCGGTCTCTCGCCCCCCGAAGTGCCTCGGGTGCAGAGATACTGCTAGAAAAAGCTTATTTTTGTGTGCCTTAGTGGCTTAGCTTGGTTGCTTCCCCGAGGGACTCACCGAGCTAGGCAGGCTCTTATTTACATCACAATAAAGACTATACACGAGTTACTCATGGAGAAGGTAATACGTAGGGCACTCATCTCGGTGTACCACAAGGACGGACTAGCAGAGATATTAGCGCTCCTTCACAAGGAGGGAGTGGAATTCGTCTCGACCGGCGGAACTAGTGCGTTCATCGAGAGCTTGGGCTACCCATGCGTTGCCGTCGAAGACTTGACCAAGTACCCCTCGATGCTGGGAGGCCGAGTCAAGACCTTACACCCCGCTATCCAAGGGGGTATCCTCGCCCGACGTAGCCACGAAACAGACCAGAAGGAGGTCGCAGAATACGGTCTCTCTCTAATTGATCTAGTCATCGTGGATCTATACCCCTTCGAAGCTACTGTCGCCTCTGGCGCTAGCGAAGAAGACATTATCGAGAAGATCGATATCGGGGGTATCAGCCTCATCCGTGGCGCTGCTAAGAACTTCGAGGATGTAGTCATCGCCCCTTCGCAGGCCGACTACTCGACCCTCCACGAGATCCTCTCTGCTCGTGGGGCACGTACCACGCTCCAGGAGCGTCGTCACTTCGCCCGCCGTGCCTTCGCCGTCAGTTCGCACTACGACTCGGCGATCTTCCGCTACTTCGATGGGGAAGAGCACTCAGCCCTTCGCCTCACCGCTGATGGCGCTAAGCACCTACGCTATGGGGAGAACCCCCATCAGAGAGGGATCTTCTACGGCGACCTCGAGCGCTACTTCGAGCAGCTACACGGCAAGGAACTCTCCTACAACAACCTCCAGGACATCGAGGCAGCCGTCTCTCTCATCCAGGACTTCTCAGAGCCCACGTTTGCCATCCTCAAGCACAACAACGCCTGTGGCTGTGCTTCTCGCTCCACGCTCCTAGAGGCTTGGCAGGCAGCTCTGGCAGGTGATCCCGTCTCCGCCTTCGGAGGCGTGCTCGTGGCGAATCGTCCCGTAGACCTCGAGACCGCCGAAGAGATCAATAAGCTCTTCTTCGAGGTGCTGATCGCTCCCGACTTCACCGCCGAAGCCCTTCCTATCCTCGAGAGCAAGAAGAACCGCATCCTACTGCGCCAGCGTGAGGCTATCCACGCTACCTGGTCGTACCGATCGATGCTCGGTGGGGTGCTCGCTCAGGAGACTGACCGTGCTGTAGAGACTAGCGCCGAGATGAAGCCCGTTACTAAGGTAGCCCCCACGGACAAGGAGCTCCTCGACCTCGTCTTCGCGACGAAGCTCGTCAAGCACAGTAAGAGCAATGCGATCGTCCTCAGCAAGGACGGTCAGCTTATCGCCTCGGGCGTCGGTCAGACCTCACGTGTCGATGCCCTCCAGCAAGCCATAGCGAAGGCTCGCCACTTCGGCTTCGACCTCCACGGGGCAGTACTCTCGAGTGATGCCTTCTTCCCCTTCGACGACTGTGTCACCCTCGCTGCTGAGGCGGGGATCACAGCCATAGCGCAGCCCGGGGGCTCCGTACGTGACGCCGACAGCATCGCTGCTGCTGATCGCCTCGGCGTAGCGATGGTGATGACGGGTGTGCGCCACTTCAAGCATTAGAATTAAGACAATACGACTAAGATAAGCATGGGACTTTTTTCCTTTAGGCAGGAGCTGGCGATGGACCTGGGTACTGCCAATACCATCATCATCAAGGATGACAAGATCGTCCTGGATGAGCCCTCTGTAGTAGCCTTCGACAACCGTACTGGCGAGATGATCGCCGTGGGCACTAAGGCCCGTGAGATGTACGAGAAGGGTAACGCAAATATCCGTACTATCCGCCCCTTGAAGGAAGGCGTGATCGCAGACTTCGACGCTGCTGAGCACATGATCCGAGGGATGATACGCATGATCAGCCGTCGCCGTGGGTGGTTCACTCCCTCGCTCCGTATGGTCGTCTGTATCCCATCAGGGAGTACGGAGGTGGAGATCCGAGCAGTCCGTGACTCCAATGAGCATGCAGGTGGACGTGATGTCTACATGATCTACGAACCTATGGCTGCTGCTATCGGTGTCGGCATAGACGTGCTCGCTCCAGAGGGGCACATGATCGTAGACATAGGCGGCGGTACTACCGAGATCGCTGTCATCTCCCTAGGGGGGATCGTCGAGGATCAGTCGATCGATACCGCTGGCGACGAGCTCACCCAGGACATCATGGACCATATGCGTGACCGCCATCAGATCAAGGTAGGGGAGCGTACCGCCGAGCAGATCAAGATCCAGGTAGGAGCAGTATATGCCGACCTCGACGATGCTCCTGCTGACTTCACGGTATGGGGTGCGAACATGATGGACACCATGCCCCGCAAGGTAGACGTCAACTATCGTGAGATCTGCGAATGCCTAGACAATTCGATCGGGAAGATCGAGAGTGCCATCCTACGTACCCTAGAGGCTACTCCTCCTGAGCTCTATGCCGACATCGTGGCTAACGGCGTCGTGCTGACGGGTGGCGGTGCACTCTTGCGTGGTCTGGACAAGCGTCTCAGTGAGCGCTTTGGCCTGCAGTTCAAGATCGCAGAGAACCCTCTTCACTCCGTCGCTATCGGTACCGGTATCGCGCTGAAGAACGTCCATAACTTCAACTTCCTCTTCCGCTAAGCCTCTCGTCCTAGCTTCGTCTCCGTGGATAAGCTCCTAGAGTTCCTCCAGAAGTATCGGCACTGGTTCGTCTTCATCCTTTTGGAGGCGATAGCCCTCGGTACGCTCCTCAATGGTACGCTCTATTCACGTAGCCTCGGTTGGTATGCCACCAGTAGCATCTTCGGTCGGGTAAGCGAACTGATGACCGAGGCGTGGAGCTACATCGACCTCAGGCCTAAGAACGAAGAGCTCCTTCGGGAGAACGCTCGACTCCGAGCAGCCTATACCCTTCTCTCTCGGCAGATGCAGGATGCGGAGGCACATGGTCGCCTCCCGCACCTGCACGCTACCGACAGTCTCCCTGTAGACCCTACCTCGGTGATCATCGCTCGGGTGGTCAATCGGATCTCCCCTCAAGGCGATATCTACTACACGATCAACAAAGGACGGCTCGATGGTGTCGAGCCCGATATGGGGGTGATGAGCGCTTCGGGGGTCGTGGGGGCGGTGATGACCGTCTCCGATCACTATTCGCTAGTGATCCCTGTGCTCAATCCCAAGATACGCCTCTCCTGCACCCTCCTTGGTCAGGATGTAAGTGGGACACTTACCGCTACCTCCAATCCCAACGCCAACCATGCGATGCTGAGCAATGTGCCCCCACATGCTCAGCCCCATCTGGGGGATACGATCACCACGAGTGGCTACTCCTACCTCTTCCCCGAAGGGATGATGGTGGGTACCGTATCCGATACGATCCCCGTCCGGGTCAAGGGCAGTGCAGGTACCTTCGCCAACTATCAGGTGCGTCTAGCTACCGACTTCCAGAGCCTACGCTATGTCTACATCATCCGAGAAAGGCCCGCACGGGAGGTGCGAGCCCTCGAAGACTCGATAAGCCCCAAAGATGAATAGTCCCTATCTGCGTTTTGCTCTCTTCTCGGTGCTCTTCGTAGCGCTGCAGGTGTGGGTCTTGAGTCCCATCGCCCTCTTCCGTGTAGCCACTCCTTATCTCTATCCTTTTCTCCTCCTCCTGCTACCGGTAGGTACGAGTAGGAGTGTGCTCTGTGTCGTGGGCTTCGTCTTAGGCTTCTTGATCGACTTCTTCGGCCTGACGCCAGGCTTGCATGCCTCGGCTCTGACCCTGACCGCCTTCCTGCGTCAGCCCATCCTGTACCTACTGACGGAGAAGAATACCCCCGAGCATCTCCTGCCCCTCTTCCCCACGCTACGGGGCGGGGCGGTACTACTCCTCACCCTCCTTCTGCTGATACACCATGTGCTCCTCTATAGCCTCGAGGCTGGGATGGGGCTAGCGAGCTGGCATCTGCTCCTTAGCTTCGGGGCAGGCTATGCTTTCTCTTGGGTCCTCTCGGTGATGACGCTCTTCTTCTTCGGCACAGGAGAGGGAGCACGTGCCAAGTAATCACTCCCTATGGTCAACGACGAGCTCTTCCGTAGACGCTGGCTGATCATCGGGCTCACCTTCGCCATCGTCGGTATCTTCATCGCTCGACTCTTCTCCCTGCAGATCGTCAGCAATGACTATAAGCAGCGGGCAGAGAACAATGCCTATTACATCCTCACCACCATACCTGCCCGTGGGGTCATCTTCGACCGCAAGGGCGAGCTCCTCGTAGCTAATCGTCCTATCTATGACCTGATGATCGTCAACCACGAGGCTAAGGGCAAGCTCGACACCACACTACTAGCCTCGACGCTGGGCCTACCCCGTGAGGAGATCGTCCAGAAGCTCGAAGCCGTCCGTGACCGAAGAGTCAATCGGGGCTACAATCCCTATACCCCCCAGGTCTTCCTCTCCCAGCTTGAGCCAGAGGAGGTAGGGCGCTTCGAGGAGCAGCTGTATAAGTTCCCTGGCTTCTCGGTACGCTCCCGCACCATCCGCCAGTATAACTACCATCATGCTGCCCATCTGCTGGGCTACCTCTCCGAGGCAAGTACCAGTGACCTCCAGCGAGATAGCTCGATCATGCGAGGCGACTTCGTCGGGCGCAGTGGCGTAGAGCGTACCTATGAGGAGGTGCTCCGAGGCGTGAAGGGCGAAGAGATCTTCTACCGGGATGCCAGGGGCCGTATCCAGGGGCGCTTCGATGCAGGAGCACATGATAGGGCTCCTGTGGCAGGACGGGACCTCACGCTCTCGATCGATGCTGGCCTGCAGGAGCTAGGCGAGCGGATGATGCGGGGCAAGCGTGGGGCGATCGTCGCCATTGAGCCTGAGACAGGTGAGATCCTAGCCCTTGTCACAGCTCCCAACTACGACCCTGAGCTCCTCGCAGGCAAGAGTAAGGGGGAGAACCACCGCATGCTCGAGGAGACCTTCGGTAAGCCTCTACTTAATCGTGCGATCCAGGGGAACTATCCCCCAGGCTCTACCTTCAAGCCCGCCCAAGGAGCGATCTTCCTCGAGGAAGGCTCCATTAACCCCTCCATGGCGCTCTCGTGCCACCACGGCTATCCACCCCTGGGTAATCGCCCGAAGTGCCACAGCCATCCTAGCCCCATCTCCCTCATCCCTGCCCTTGCCACGTCATGTAATGCCTACTTCTGCTGGGGCCTACACTTCATGCTCGACGACCGCAAGCGCTACCCCTCGGCAGCCGTCGCTCTAGAGCACTGGAAGCAACGTATCGTCTCCCTCGGCTACGGCTACCGCCTCGGTGTCGACCTCGTCGGAGAGAAGCGTGGCTACATCCCGAATAGTGGGGTCTATGACAAGGTCTATAAGGGTCGCTGGAACGCTAGCTCCATCATCTCGATCGCTATCGGACAGGGGGAAGTCCTCGCTACTCCTCTACAGATAGCTAACCTCGCTGCCCTCATCGCCAACCGAGGCTACTACGTCCGTCCGCACGTCGTCCATTCGATCAAGGGAATGCCCCTGGATACCATGTACCGCAATCATCAGCCTACGGGTATCTCTCGGGAGCACTGGGAGTACATCGTCGCTGGTATGGCTGGGGCAGTGACGGGCGGTACATGCCGAGGGGCCAACTTCGCCCCCGGGGAGATCGAAGTCTGTGGTAAGACGGGTACGGCAGAGAATCCTCATGGTAAGGACCACTCGGCCTTCATCGGCTTCGCCCCACGCACCCAGCCCAAGATCGCTGTGTCGGTCTATGTTGAGAACGGGGGCTTCGGGGCGCAGTTCGGTGTGCCCATTGGTCGGGTGATGATGGAGTACTACCTGCGTGGCGGTAAGCTCTCTGGCTCAGGGGAAGCTATTGCCTCTTCGATGGAGCACCGGACGATCTCCTATATCAATGATATCTAACCCATACCCCTAGCGTCCTCACGCATGCGACAGTCCTCTTCCTCTCCCTCCTTCATCAGGAGCATTGACTGGGTGACGATCCTGATGTATCTGCTCCTAGTCTTCTTCGGATGGCTCTCCATCTGTGGGGCGTCGTACAACTTCGAGACGGAGGAGCTTCTTAGTCCTGGGGGGCGCCCGATGATGCAACTTCTGTGGATCGGGCTCGGCGTACTCATCGGCTTCGCTGTCCTCTCGCTCAATACCGATATCTACGAGGTGGGGGCACCGCTCTTCTATGGGGCGATGATGCTCCTGCTGATGGTGACCATCGTTATTGCCCCCGATATCAAGGGCTCCCGCTCGTGGCTCGTGCTGGGCCCTGTGCGCCTACAGCCGGCAGAGTTCGCTAAGGTAGCTACGGCCCTTACCCTGGCCTGGCTATGCAACCAGTACGAGTTCAAGATCGACTCCATCCGTAGCTACCTCAAGATCTTTGGAATTATCTTCTTCCCCATCCTGCTGATCCTACTCCAGCAGGAGACGGGTTCCGCCCTTGTCTTCCTTGCCCTCTTCTTAGCGCTTTACCGAGAAGGCTTCTCGGGGCTCTTCATGGGCCTCAGTGCTTCGGCAGCGGTCTACTTCATCTCGGCACTCGTGCTGGAGGATACGCTGTGGTGGGAACGCACGGATGCAGACTTCTTCTTCGTCTGCAATGCCATCCTCGTCTTCTCCGCAGCCCTCTTCGGAGTCTATACCCATGATTGGCGCAACCGCTGGCGCTACCTCCTCTACGGAGCGGGCATCGTCGCTGGGGTCTACCTGATCGCAGGGGTGGTGAACTTCTTCGTGAGCTTCAACCTCGTCTATGTAGCCCTTACGCTAGTCCTACTCCTGGCCGGCTACTTCGCCTACCTAGCACTGAGGGAATACCTCCTTCGCTACCTTCTGCTGGCGGTCTTTGCCCTAGGTTCGCTGGGCTTCTTCTTCTCGGTGAACTATGTCTTCAATGATATTCTCCAGCCTCACCAGCAGGTGCGTATCAAGATCGCTCTCGGCATCGAGAGCGACCTCAAGGGCAAGGGGTACAACGTCGACCAGTCGAAGATCGCCATCGGCTCGGGGGGCTTGACGGGGAAGGGCTTCCTCAAGGGGACGCAGACCAAGCTGAACTATGTCCCCGAGCAAGAGACGGACTTCATCTTCTGCACCGTAGGCGAAGAATCGGGCTTCATTGGCTCCTCTACCCTCCTCATTGCCTACGCTATCTTCATTCTACGCATCGTCGCACTAGCCGAGCGCCAAGTGACGAAGTTCGGGCGGGTCTATGGCTATTGTGTGGCCTCGATCTTCCTCTTCCATCTCTTTATCAATGTCGGGATGGTGCTGGGGCTTGTCCCCGTGATTGGTATCCCCTTGCCCTTCTTCAGTTACGGGGGCTCTTCGCTCTGGGGCTTCACCTTCCTCCTCTTCATCTTCCTCGGCATCGACGCCCGTCGCAAGCAGTACACCGGCCACTAGGCGCACGGGTACTACCCCTTAGCTAACGGGGAGGTGTCTTCGTGACCTTGTTTCCTCCCCCCACCTTACGTAATCAAATCTATCGGACTATGGGAATAGAGAAACTTACCACTTTAGCCTTTTCCATGTATTCCAATAAAGGAGCCTATGCCTTGCTACTAGGTTCGGGTATCTCTCGCTCTTCTGGTATCCCTTCAGGTTGGGAAGTAGAGAAGCGACTGATCCAGATGCTTGGTGAGTCACAAGGAGTCACTGAGCAGGAGGATTGGCATCAATGGTATAGAGAAAGGTATGGTGAGCCTGCCTCTTATTCGTCTCTTCTTGGTGCGCTTGCCACGACCTCCACAGAGCGGGTGCAACTAATGAGACCTTTTTTCGAGCCAACGGAGGAAGAAAGGGAGCTCGGGAGGAAGGAGCCCACCAAGGCGCATAGAGCAATTGCTCAGCTAGCTAAGGAGGGATATATCCGTGTGATCTTGACGACGAACTTTGACCGCCTCCTCGAGAAGGCTCTTGAAGCCGAAGGGGTTACTCCACAAGTGATCAGTCATGAAGGGGCTATAGCGCAGGCGACGCCCTTAGTACATAGCGATAGGCCAACAATCGTCAAGATCAATGGGGACTATATAGACTGTAAGTTCAGAAATACGACCGAGGAGCTGGATGAATATCCAGAGGAAATGAAGCACTACCTACAGCGAGTATTCGAGGACTATGGTTTAGTGACCTGTGGCTGGTCTGGGGACTGGGATAAGGGACTTATTCGGATAATGGAAGGTGCACCACATTCTCGATATAGCTCTTTCTTTAGTTCTGTAGGAGAAGTGGGGGCAGGCTTGAAGTCTCTTTCTCTAAACCGTGAGGGAGAGACTATGCTGATTAAGGGCGCTGATGAGCTATTCTCCGAGCTCAGTGAGCAAGTTATGGCATTGAAAGGGCTCGCTGTGAGAGCTAACATGAGCCAAGAGATGAGGATCGCACGAGTGAAGAAGTACCTCTCATCAGAGCAGCATGCTATTGACTTTGCGGATATGATAGAGCAATGGGGAACCGAGGCTTATAAGCAGATCTCGGAAGTGGCTCATTACGATTTCGAGCTTACCCCAGAGACATTTAACCGCTATATGAAGATCCATCTTTCTGCAGTCACTCCTCTGCTAGAGGCAGCTGTACTTACTGTAAGGTGGGGGAAGGAGTGGCAGATCCAACTTATTGGCGATGTCCTAGTCAAGTTGTGTGCTAAGAGACCAGAGATAGAAAGACAAGAAGTCGAAGACTCGCTGTATCTACATGGGTTGGCACCGACGTTGTTATTTAATGCTTTAGGCATTCTGTGTGTGAAGTATGAGCGCTTTAAAGAGTTGGATGCTATCTTGAATAGAGTTGTCCTTGGGGGGAGCTTTATTCGCCCTTATTATTCTGATCCATTACTTGCTTTGCTTGGGGGCTTATACTGGGACTGTATAACCTGGAATAGACTTACAGGGCAAGGTTGTCGCTTCCCAGCAAGTGTCTTCTATATGGAAAGCCTTAGAACGCTGTTCTATAGTTGTTTTAGTACTGATTCGGAGTATGAGAGTTTCTTCTATATTTGGGAGCATCTTAGGGCTCTCTTGTCTCATTACAGCAAATGTAAACCCATTGGGAATGCATCGATTTTGGGAGATTTTTTGCTTGCAAGGGATGACTATAGAGGAGACATTAGAGGGCAAGAACCCTATACTCTCTTCTTTGAAGGAGCAAAGGAACTGAGAGGAGACTGGGAGCCGATCAAGCAAGGAATGTTTGGAGGTAACTATGATGAGTATGAGGGTATTTACAATAAGTTAGAGGAATACTATGAAAGTAGGAGAATGGATTGGCTACAGCTGAGTAGATACTGAGTATCTGTTCTTGATGGAGGGAGAAATTAGAGAGTGCCCTTCATACTCTTAGAAATATATGCGGGGATAGCTACTTAGCCCATTCCGACACGAATACCGCCCGGGCTCAGCCTCTCGATAG
>ERZ773010.244-NODE-244-length-41140-cov-5.833978_pt1 | contig 41140 bp, 41 predicted proteins | sample MGYA00580842_ERZ773010 | MGnify/ENA primary metagenome ERZ773010 (study PRJEB29015, sample SAMEA2737982) | human oral metagenome | biome: human oral; feature: human-associated habitat; material: dental | place: China | collected 2107 ... | reverse complement strand
AACACGATTTGGTGGAAGAATCCAAAAAAATCATGGCGAAAATGGCGGCCAAAGGCGGCTCCGTACCGCTGCCGACCGATGTCGTCGTTGCCAAAGCCTTTGCCGCCGATGCCGAAGCGGTCGTGAAAGACATTGCCGACGTTGCCGAAGACGATATGATTTTGGACATCGGCCCGAAATCCGCCGCCGCACTTGCCGAACTGCTCAAAGCCGCTGGCACGGTGGTGTGGAACGGTCCGGTCGGTGTGTTCGAGTTTGACCAGTTCGCAGGCGGCACGAAAGCCCTTGCCGAAGCCATCGCCCAAAGTAAAGCGTTCTCGATTGCGGGCGGCGGCGACACGCTGGCGGCGATTGCCAAATTCGGCGTTACCGACCAAATCGGCTACATCTCCACCGGCGGCGGCGCGTTCCTCGAATTCTTGGAAGGCAAAGAGTTGCCCGCCGTAGCCGCTTTGGAAAAACGCGGCGCGTAAGCGGTTTGACGTAAAAAAGAGGCCGTCTGAAAACCGAAAAACAGGTTTTCAGACGGCCTTTCACACAATTCTCGCCCCGCTTACTGCATTATTCCTCACTGTAATAGTTTAATGGTGAAATTCCCATAAACCGACACGGAACAGCAAATAGAAATAACAATCCGCATGATGCATCAAAAAAGTACTATGCATTTAAAGATGAATTAAACTGTATAGATTCTGGACGTTAAATCATCCGCCTTGAACATAAAATCGCCGACACCTTTATTTAAAGGATATCGGCGATTTTCTCTCTGTACGTCGCTTAAACTGAAAATCAACCAAAATCTTTAGAAGATTTCCCGCCAAGAGATACGGCGAAGACCGGCCTGACAGATTTTTCCATATGCTTTTACCACAGAGTGAACACCTTGCGTACCCTTAGTACCGCCGATATAGGCAGTATTATTTACGCCAGAGAAACAAATGCTGGGCGCAGGCTTACCGCCGGCGCGTAAAACATCGTCTTCACCATTGCGGAGTGCTCCGAAAATAGTAGTAGAGCTTTGGGAACCGGTGAGAGAGTCATTATTGCTACCAAGCAAGAGCGCATAGTTAGGCAGGCCGGCATTGTAGCTAAAACCTGTATACTTCTTAACGTCCTTGTCGCCAACATCTTTAGTCTTATTCGTACCCTCAAAGTCCAAATAAGCATACTCGCGGTGATTGACACCTTCCGGCGTACCTTTGGTTTTGGCAATATCACCACCATTATCGACTTTAACCTGCATAATCCAGCCTGAACCGGCGGATTCGGTACGTTTTACAGTAGGTTCACATTTATCACCACTTATTGAACCTCCAGTTGGAGCATGTTCGATACGCTTATAACTCCGGGTGCTGAAGACAAGCGTCCTTAACAGCATATCGGGTTGCACAACTACGCGCTCACTCGCTTCACCTGCCTGATTTGGCAGTTGGAGATCAAAATACCAACCTTGATAAGTTGCAGGATCTAGGAGCGTATCGGTCATACTGCGTTTGTTTCCATCCGTACTCATCGTTTGCTGAAGCAAATTCACCGTTGTTTTTTCAGTCGGATCCAACACAGTCAAATCGTCATAAATACCATAAACGGACTGCTGAGTACCATCACTTAAATCGCTTTGATATAAATCACTGCCCGTACCAAAACTAATAATATATTTGTCTTGGTCACGTCTAAACACAGCAGGTGCAGAGGTTACTTTTTGCCCCGGCTTGGCTTGGAATATCTTTTTGGCAGCCCATGAATTTAAAGGACCTCGCAAATCAAAACGATACAGGCCTCCCGAATAATCCGCAGCATAGGCAACATCTGCCACACCGTCAAAGTTTACATCCACTACGGTAGGCTGCATTAAGCCGCCACGATTTTGCTCTGCATTTGGTACTGAGATTTTCTTAATCAACTGGCCTGCCGACATTGCGTTTCTAGGCTGGGTACCTGAAGGATCAGGCAAACCGACGTTTTCTTTATCTAGCGCATTGTAAATATACAAAGCAGCTTCTGTATTATCGTCATTGCCGGACAATTTAGAGAGGTTCCGCGTACCGCTGCTAACAAAAACAGCATATTTGACATCATACAGATTAGTGGTCATGGAACTATTGTCTGCTGCAAGTGTACGATCTGTGGAAACGCGACCAATCTGCGGTGCACCGATGGTATACCCCATGACATTATCGTTTCCTTTTTGCGTTTCAAATAGAGGAACCGATTTGTCCCAGTCATTTTGAGCAGCATCAAGGCCGGCATTTTTTCCGGATTCGGGTAATTTACCGCCCAACGCCAAAGCATAAGCCCCCCTTGCTCCCCGTCCCATATTACCTGCAATAAAATGCAATTGCGGCCTAGATTTGTCAGTCGTACGATAAGTGATGCCCCCATCATTTAAGTAAACATGAGGCTTATCGGAAACCTTACCATATTGAGGATCAACGATATCCTTCAGATTAGTCGCTACGGTTTCATGAATTGAAGAGCGTTCCATACCGGCAGGCAAGTAGTTTAATTTCAAATCATACGGATGATTAGAATCGGAAGAACTTTCAAACAAATAAACCATGCCGTCATTCGCGGCGGTAACCATATACTGCTGCCGATTGTATTTTTGTCCACCAAGGGTAATCAAATCCGAACCGATAACATCACCCATATTCCTTTCATCGGGGTTGTTTTCACGAATACGGTAGCTTAATTGATTAGTATTGATTGCCGCAATTGCCGCATCAGGAGCACTTCTATTCAACCAAGGTGCTAGCGAAGTTTTCCATTCATTGGAATTATTACTTGCTGAAGGAATGTTGAAATAAGCGTTGCTACCTACAGAAAGATGGTCGTTAAACCATTCAACTTTATTACCGATATTAATCAATGTACGTCTATTGGCAAAATTCGGTGTACGGTATGTATTTTGCAATGAGCCGCTACTGTTTATATCGTAAATCCGAATTTCACTGCTTCCAGATTGAAGATTTTGAAAAATAGCAGCTGCTCCAGTAGCCTTCTTGTCGGCATCGTTCACATTAATTGCAGGAGAGGTACTAGCAAAAGACGAACCTGCTGCAGTCGAATTTTCACTTCTAATCTGAGAAAAAATCCTCAAGAAAGCGGCATCTAACTCACTCTGATTGTTAGCGGACAAATACTGCCCACCATTGGAAGTTGCACCGCGTGATAAATATATTTTACCATTATTACTCAAACCACTACCGAAGCCGATAGTAAAAGTACCGATGGTTTGTTTACCCCCATTAACTTTTGGATCATCCCAACTTTTCCCGGCTGCATCCAAGCCGCCTGTTTTCAAGTCGGTTTCATAGACATATTCGGCAAAGTATTGCATAGCCCTTCCGTCGGAAGCCCAAACAGATTGAGGATAAAGTCCATTTGAAGGGCCAAAATTTACAAAGTCCTGATTCCATTTATAACCACTTCCTTCTTTAATCAGCAAGGCAGAAGCGTGCTCCCCCCCAACGATTTGCTCCGGGGAAATAGGCACGGCTACACGCTTACCTTCGCTGTTATAGCCCAATTTGGTTTGACTTGCCTTCTGACTCACACCGGAAATATATCCGGTAAATTTATCAGGATCCCTATGCAAATAAGTAAAACGGTCACCTTTCGCCCACCACGGAGCAATCGAGGGACCTGATACCGTACTTATTCTGACATTATTGTTATTTCTATCATTATCTGCTGACGGGAAAAAGCCCCTTATTGAATCTCCCCCCATATCTATTCGATAACCGTTGGCATCACCATCCGAAAATAGAACCACATAATTTTTCTGACAGCGGTACGCATTATTTGCATCGTAAGTACTACGTAAAATATGCAATGAATCTAAATATCGCTCTGTTGAGGGGGTTGCGCAACTAGCTGTCAATTTTTCCACGCGCCGAAGCAAATCTCCCGGAGCTACGCCAAATTGCCAGGCAGGATCGCCATCCCTATAGCCATTTGGCCAAAAATTATCCGAGTTACAAAGTGTAATCATGTTCCAATTCACTGCATCTCTAAATTCAGGATTGGTTAACAGCTTCGTAAGCGCCTGCCTTACGACTTGAATACGAGTAGGCCCACCATCAGAATGGTATGTACCATTCATATAAGCGTCCATACTGCCCGAATCGTCAATCTGCAACAGTACATTTGGCTTGACACCTTCTGTAACTGATTCAGAGCTATCCTGAAGATGCAAGGGAACAGTAGCAAACGGCCCCGTTACCGCTTGCGCATAAGGAATCCCAACCACCATTAAAGCCGCAAAAAGCGCGGTCGGCTTAAAGGGAAACCCCGAAAATTTTTTTTGCTTCAACGTTTTCATTGTTATGTATCCTTGAGTTATATTATTCGATTCGCAATCATGTGAATTAATGTCTGAATGATGTCAAATTACTTGATACTGCTGCTCTTTTCATTATACAGCAATATTAATTCTAAAAGCATACTTTACTTTTTTGAACTTATGGAGAGGCTGTCCGATACGGAAAACACAAACTCCAACTGTCGAAGATATTCCTGACAGATATTGAGAACGCCGTCTGAAAACACTGTTTTAAGGAAATTAAACCCTTGATTCGTGATTTTCAGACGGCCTTCGCAACTACAAAAATCCAATCAATATAGTTGCGCCACCGTAACCGGCAAATCATGAATGACTGCCATTGTGTCTTCAGCTTTCTGCCGTTGCCGCAGGAAAGAAGCCAAATGGATTTTTTCCATTTTCGGGGTCGGCAATGCCACTGTAGTTGGATTGACATGCTGACCATTAATCCGTGCTTCATAATGTAGGTGTGGACCGGTAGAGCGGCCAGAGGAACCGACAAAGCCGATGACTTCTCCCGCCTTCACATGGCCTTTTGAGGGAGAGAAAGCACTTAAATGGCCATATAGCGTTTCCACTCCGTTGCTGTGCATCAGCATTACAGTATATCCGTAGCCGCCTTTCCAACCTTTGAAGGTAAGCGTACCGTCGGCCGGCGCATAAACCGGCGTGCCGGGCGGGGCGGCATAGTCTATGCCTGTGTGCATTTTAACGGTATGCAGCACGGGATGGACACGGATGCCGTAAGGTGAGGAAATGCGGGTATAGTTTTGCAGCGGCATAAAGGCAAAGCCGTTCAGACTGTCGGACTTCAACGGCTCGCCGTCATAATCATAATAGCTGCCGCCCTCATCGCCTTTGTCGTAGTAGTAAGCCTGATAGGTTTTACCGCCTTTTACAATTTCCACCGCCAAGATATCGCCTGCCGCCATTTCCTGTCCACGGAAATACATGCTGTTGTACAGCAGGCGTATTTGATCGCCCTCTTTCAAATCGTCCAAATTGAATTGTTCGCTGAAAATATCGCGCAGCGATTCACGCAATTCGATGCCTACGCCTGCTTGTGCCAACGAACCCTTGGCGGATGTGCGGACAACGACGGATTTCAGTGTCGGCAAGGTTTTCATCTCGATTTCTGATGCGCTCGCCTGCCACTCTCCTTTGATTTTACCGATGGCAATCAGGTTTTTTTCGCCATTATCGTCATCGTTGAAAAACTGGATGGCGGCCGGCCGGTTGCTGCCGTCCATTAAAACACTGATGGTTTGCCCCGAACGAAGCCGTTGTAATTTCTTGTCGATACCGCCGTCTTCGCCATCGCCTTTCAGGGCATTGGCAATATCCGCATCGCTCAAGCCGTAGCGCGACAGCATGGTATACAGCGTATCACCTTCTTGAGCTGCTTCTTCCAGCCAATATCCCGCCCGATTTTCGACATCGGACACTTGAATCGGCGGCAGCTCCTTCACAACGACTTCGGTTTTAAACAATTCGTCTTGTTTGGGCGGAGAAGTTACGGCATAAGCCGTCATTGCACCCGATACGAGCAGCAGTATACCCAGCAGCGACCAGCGGATGGATTTACGCTGCAAAAAACGATGGGAAAAAATCTTTTTCATTGATTCATTTTTCCGTTTCAGACGGCCTGATTCGTTATCAGGCACAAAGCCTTACAAACAGATTTTCATTTATCTTCAAACGTTTCAGTATACTATAAATCCTCATAGAAATCCTCATCATGCGGAAAAAGCGCGTAAAATAACGCTAATCCGAACAATGCCGAACCATGATGAATCTGACCCTTGCCATCCCTTCATTGAACAGGCCGTCTGAAAGACCTGTGCCGTTCGATACGCCCGGCCTTAACGCACTGCTGCGTTTCGGACACTTTACTTCATTGCCTGTCGAAACATCTGTTTTTTATGCCCGCCATCTTTGGCGGGGCAGGCCGGAAATTTCGATATTGGCCGAACTGGGGCTGTCCGCAGACACGCCCGCCCTGCTGGCCGCACCCGTCTGTCAGCAAATGGGCATGAATCAGGCGCACCTCGCATCCGGCCGCGCCTTGTCGGTAACGGCGCAAGAGGCGGCGCAGTGGTGCGCCGGATTGAATGATTTTTTTTGTGAGGACGGTTGGCAGTTTTACCCGTTCAAACCCGACTTATGGCTGCTGACCTTGCCAAAACAGCCTGACTGGCAGATTCCATCGGTTCTGGATATGCTCGGGCAGGCTGACGGGATGGAGCGGATGGAACGGTATGCCGCACCGGATTGGCTGTCCAAGCAAACGGAAATCCAAATGTGGCTGCACGCCCATCCACTCAATGCCGCTCGCACAATGCCGGTTAACGGCGTATGGCTGTGGCCCGGGCATTTGGACGGGCAAGCCGCAGCCGGCTTTACCGCTACGGACAGCAGTTGGCTGCTCCGCCCCGACCTGCCGCACGATGCCGCGCCCTACGACTGGGCGGCATTCGAAGCCATGCTGGAGGAATGCGGCCAACAGATTTCAGACGGCCTGATTTTCCTGGACGATTTGACCGTATCCGTTGCGGCGGATGATGAAGAATCGTATCGCCAACTGCTGGCCGATTGGGATGTCCGTTTTTTCACCCCCATCCGCCTCGCCCTACAAAAAGGCCGTCTGAAAAACCTAACGCTGACCACAGATGGCGAACACGGCGGCGTTCTGAATATTAGAACCAAAGCCGAACGGGCATTTTGGAAACGGAAAAAAGTCTTTACCGGCACTTTGCGTTAATACACCGCGCCACACCAGGGATTGACCCAATTCTCGACACCCCTATACGGCAATCCGTCACAAAAGGCCGTCTGAAAACGCGCTTCAATGAAGTTTCAATCGTTTCAGTGCAAGAAAAAACTGAAGTTGCTTTTCAAACTTTGTTGCAGCCGGGTTTTCAGACGGCCTGATGCTTGGTGTTTTTGTATGCTTATGTTAATATTTGAAAATGTTAACAATTAGGCCGTCTGAAACCGCTTGGCGCATCGTCAAACCATTCGGCAATGAGGAGTGAAAGATGTTATTAAGCATAATGGGGACGCCCAATGCTGTCGTAATCGCCGTAATCGTCATGTTGGCATTGTCACTATCGCGCATACATGTAGTGTTGAGCTTGGCAATCGGCGCGTTCGTCGGCGGACTGGTGGCAGGAATGCCGTTGGAAAATGTAACGGACATGTCGGGAGAAGTGACTCAACCCGGCATTATTTCCGCTTTTAACGAAGGCTTGAAAGGCGGGGCGCAAATCGCGTTGTCGTATGCGATGTTGGGAGCTTTCGCAATGGCAATCACCCACTCCGGCCTGCCGCAACAATTGGCCGGCTCGATTGTCCGCCGCCTGAATCAAGGGCAAAACTCTCAAACCGGGGAAAAAGCAGTCAAATGGCTGTTGTTGTCCATCATCTTGGTCATGGGTGTCATGAGCCAAAACGTCGTCCCCATCCATATCGCCTTTATCCCGATGATTGTGCCGCCGTTGCTGCTGGTATTTAACCGCCTGAAAATCGATCGTAGGCTGATTGCCTGCGTCATTACCTTCGGCCTGGTAACCACCTATATGTTCCTACCTTACGGATTCGGCGCCATTTTCCTCAACGAAATCCTGTTGGGCAATATCCGCACGTCGGGCATGGAGGTGAAAGACATCAATGTCATGCAAGCAATGGCCATCCCCGCTTTGGGTATGGTGGCAGGTTTGCTGCTGGCTTTGATTCATTATCGTAAACCGCGTCTTTATCAAACCAATGATATCGATACGGTCGATCATCAAAAAGCAGCCGAACAGCCGCAACCTTCCGCCTACCGCAGCATGGTGGCCGCAATAGCGATTGCCGTCTGCTTCGCCATACAGTTGACGTATCAAGACGCGCTGGTTTTAGGGGCAATGGTCGGTTTCGCGGTATTCATGATGCTCGGCGTCATCAATCGGAATGCCGCCAACGATGTTTTTGGTGAAGGTATTAAAATGATGGCGATGGTCGGCTTTATTATGATTGCCGCCCAAGGATTTGCAGCGGTCATGAAAGCAACCGGCGATATCCAGCCTTTGGTGGAAAACAGCATGGCGATGTTCGGCGGCAACAAAGGCATGGCGGCATTTGTCATGCTATTGGTCGGCCTACTGGTCACAATGGGCATCGGCTCTTCCTTTTCCACCCTGCCGATTATTACGGCGATTTATGTACCGCTGTGCATCAGCCTCGGCTTTTCACCATTGGCAACCGTAGCCATTGTCGGTACTGCCGGCGCATTGGGTGATGCAGGCTCCCCCGCATCAGATTCGACCTTGGGTCCGACCATGGGACTGAACGCCGACGGCCAACACGACCATATCCGCGACTCGGTTATCCCCACCTTTATCCACTACAATATCCCGCTGATGATTGCCGGCTGGATTGCCGCAATGGTGCTGTAAATGGAAGAACTGGCTCAACGCATTACCGAACTGGAAATTCAGACGGCCTTACAAGGCGAACTGATTGACAGTCTGAACGACACTGTTGCCCAAATGCGGCAAACATTGGATTTGCAACAAGCCCAACTCAAGCTGCTGTATCGGAAAATTCAAGATAAAAACCAAGACGGTGATCAAGAGCCGTATAGCCTCCGTGATGAAGTCCCACCGCACTACTAACCGGAAACAACAAATGGGCAAAAGATAAAAAACTTGCCAAAACAAACCATTTAGGCCATAATCCGCCGCCTTCCCGAAAGGGATATTTTGAAGCACAGGCACATCCCCTGTGCCCGCCAACCAAAGGAATTAAAATGAAACAAAATACTCATCCAGATTATCATGAAGTTAATGTTACTTGCTCTTGCGGCAACAAATTTGTAACCAAATCTTCAATGGAAAAAGAAAACTTCAATATTGAGGTTTGCTCACAATGCCACCCGTTCTACACTGGAACCCAAAAAATCGTAGATACAACCGGTCGCGTAGATAAATTTAACCAAAAATTTGGCAACATGTTCAAACGTAGCTAATTTTTTGAAAAAGAAAATAAAAAAGACTGCATTGGCAGTCTTTTTTATTTTTGGATTAAACTAAAAATTGGGGGCAACAATAAAACCTGAAGCTGCATGAATAGAACAAGAAAGATATATTCCGAATTTTATTTACCAACTCTAGGGAATTTACTCAACCTGTTGTAGTTCCAACAAAAAATCTTCCTGATCAATCATCGTTACACGATAATCCTCATCAGCCCAGGCACCCAAATCAATATTTTTACAACGTTTGCTGCAAAAAGGCCGATACGGATTGGCTGAAGACCACTCTGTAACTATGCCGCAACGCGGACATTTTACTTTTCGCATATCGATCTCCATCATTCCACCACCGGATCAAAACTGCTCATAATCATTTTAAACCGTATATCCTGATCAAGCTGAGAACCTCTGAGGCGCTCATCTGATACGGCTAGAAAGCGTATATGGGTGAAATACTTATTGGCAGAAACTTCCGGTATCGCCCTGTCTGCTTCATCCACTTCTATGCTCAACATATGAATATTCTGCGCCAGACTAGGATGTTGATAATTACCATGCTTCGCGAAGCAATTTACTTCCCGCGAATTTTTTCGCAAAATGCTCAACAATACGGAAATGGCATCATAAGTAGGCATTAACGTACGAATCCAATTCTGCAAATCGGCCTTACGTTCCTCAAAAGGCCGCTGCTGCCAATAATAATAAGACGGCACATCAAACGGGCTGGTCCCTCCAGGTACAAGCATGCGCTGTTTAATCGCCATCAACCATTCATTTTCACGTAAATGCTGGCCAAACTTTTGCTGTATCCCTAAAAGTCCTTGCGCAACCTGCTTCAAATCTTCCTGCAACAATAATGCGGATTGCCGATCACGGTTCTGCGCCATCATTTGCTTTTGACGTTCCAATTCCTGCAAAATATCCAGTTTCAACTCGGCACGGGCCGCACACTCCATGATGTCAAACAATGTGGCTAACGCCAAATGATGTGCCCAAACAGAATCGCTGCATACAATCTCATCTTGGAAACGCTTAAACAAATATTCAATCCGCAAAAAGTTACGAACCCGTTCTGACAAAGGGTGTTCGAAAGTAATCATCTCAATATCCGTTTCTAACCATTAAAACAAGATTGATAATACTGATTCAGACAGCCTATCTTATGCGTCAATTCATCCTTGTTTCCATTATTCAAGATAATCTCATCAGCCATCCAATACCTTGAGCTATTCTCACTCTGTACCACAATAATTTTTCTAACCTCTGACTCTGACAAATTGCTTCTAGCCATAACACGATTTATTCTGATTGATTCATCCGCATCTATCAGTAAAACATGCTGAACAAGTGTCTGAAATTCCTTTTTTTCTTGCAGCAAAGGAATTTCAATGACTCCATATGGTTGTTGTTGATATAACAATTGCCGATTCTGAATTTCTTCCATAATCAAAGGCAACATCATATTTTCTAAATCCTGCCTTGCACTACTGTCAGCAAAAACCAATTGCCGCATCACTGCACGATTTAGCTGAGCCCCCATAAAAACTGACTCGCCAAAACATTTCCGTATCAAAGGCAACGCCTTGCCATTCTCCCCCGTCAATTCTCTGCTAACCGCATCCGCATCCAGCACAGGAACACCCAAAAACGAAAATTCGGCAGCGGCCTGTGATTTTCCGCTACCGATCCCACCGGTTAAACCAATCCAAATCGTCACTATGCAAACCCTGACTGATGCAACCACCAATTCACTCCAGCAATCACTTTATCATAGGCAATAAACACTACCCATCCAGCAATAGCTAAGCTGGGACCGAATGCGATAGGCTGACTCTTCGCAACTTTCATCACTACAGCAGCCAGGATACCGATTATTGCCGCAACAAGAACTATTATAGGTAATATCAAACTACCCAGCCAAGCCCCTAAAGCTGCCAACAATTTAAAATCCCCACCACCGATTCCATCTATACCGCGAATCGTTTTATGGATTTTATTCAACAACCATAAACTTAAATATCCAAATACGGCCCCTAAAAGGGATTGTTTCAAATCCACCAATCCATTCCCTGTAGAATTAGTCAACAATCCCAACCAAATTAAAGGATTAGTAAGTTCATCAGGTAAATATTGAGTATCCGCATCAATGAATGTCAACGCTATCAAAATTGCGGAAAATATAAAACCCGTTAAAGTGATCCAAGACCATCCATGACAGACTGCAACAATGCCGAATACACAAGCAGTCAAGATTTCAATCAATGGATACCGCAAACTGATATGGACGTGGCATTTATGACATTGACCCTTCAATAAAATATAACTCAGCACGGGTATATTCTGCCAAGGCTTTACCGAACTTCCACATTTTGGACATCGTGATGCCGGTTTAGTTAAACTAAATGGCTCCTTTTCTTCATCAGTTAAAGCAATATTTAGATGTGTCTTTGCGAAAACAGTCCATTCACGTTCCATCATAACAGGAATACGATAGATCACTACATTTAAAAAACTACCCACTAATAAACCAAAGACAATAGCTAATTGGACAACCCAAGGAGCATAAGTTTCCGTAATCCATGCATACATCTAATTAACAAGCCTTTACCCGACAACATTGCCTATATTAAACAAAGGCAAATACATAGCAACCAACATAGTACCAATAATACTTCCTAAAACCACCATTATAATAGGTTCCATCAAAGAGGATAATTGAGCAACTGCAGTATCTACCTCTTCCTCATAAAATTCAGCTGCTTTATTTAGCATATCATCCAGTGACCCTGACTCTTCACCAATAGCTGCCATTTGTAGAACCATATTAGGGAAAAGGCCCGTATTCTGCATCCCCGATGTTAATGACATACCTTGATTTACCTGTGATTTAATTGAAATAGTAGCCTCTTCATATAAAATATTACCTGAAGCACCAGCAACTGAATCCAATGCCTCAACTAAAGGAACACCTGCAGCAAACAAACTAGCTGTCGTCCGGGCCCATCTAGCAATAGTGGCCTTTCGTACAATATCACCGAAGATTGGCATTTTAAGTACTAGCATATCTACCCTTTTCTGCAGCTCAGGTGAATTTCGATGTAAATGAACAAACCCAACAATTAACCCTATTAAAACAATAATTACAATCCAGCCATATTCAACAAAAAAATCTGATGCACTCATTAACATTTGTGTCAATCCTGGCAATTCAGCACCCATATCCTTATAAATCTTACCAAATGCAGGCAATACATACATCATCATTACAATAACCAATATAACCGCCACTGCAACAACGGCTATAGGATAAGTAAGAGCCGATTTAACTTTTTTCTTGATAGACTGAGTTTTTTCTTTGTATACAGCGAGCTTATCTAATAAATGTTCTAACACACCACCAGCTTCACCTGCAGAAATTAAGTTACAATAAAATTTATCAAAATACTTGGGATGCTTTGCAAATGCAGCCCCCATCGAAGACCCCTGCTCCACATCGCTGCGTATAGCCATCAACAACTGAGTCATCGAAGGATTAACATGCCCTCTAGCAACAATCTCAAAAGCTTGCATTAAAGGCAATCCAGCCTTCATCATAGTAGCGAGTTGTCGAGTAAAAACCGTAATATCTGCTTGAGTAATTCGCTTCTTACGGGTGGCTTTTACTTTAGTGATGCGAAAGGGTTTAATCCCTCGACGTAATAATTTTTTCTTCGCCTCATCCTCATTAGCTGCAACGACTTCACCACGTACAATCTGTTCACTTTGTGTATGTTTCCCTTCAAAAGTAAAACGATGGCCTTTTTCATTTTTTGCTTTATTTATCTTCATTTTCCCAATCCATACTTGTCTAAATTAATCATTGGTATGAGCTAATACTTCTTCTAGAGAAGTAATGCCATTCATTACCTTCAATAAACCTGCTCGACGTAGATCTACCATTCCCTCTTGATATGCCATTTTTTGAATATCTACTTCTGTTCCACCTTCCATAATCACTCTTTGCATTTCATCTGTAATTGGCATTACTTCATATACACCAGCACGCCCCTTATAACCTTTACCTCTGCATGTATCACAACCTACCGCTCGATACATTGTCCAATCTTTAGCTAAATCTTCATCTGAAAAGCCTGCCTTTTTTAAGGCATGCTCAGGAGGCCTTTCCATTGGTTCCTTACAATTTGGGCACAATCTACGCAATAACCTTTGCGCCATAATGAGACTAACGGAACTGGCTATATTAAATGGTGCAACACCCATATTCAACATACGAGACAATGTTGCAGGAGCATTATTGGTATGCAATGTAGAAAACACCATATGCCCAGTCTGCGATGCTTTAATGGCAATATCTGCAGTTTCCAAATCACGAATCTCACCAACCATAATAATATCCGGATCTTGGCGCAGAAACGATTTTAGTGCAGCTGCAAAAGTTAACCCTTGTTTGTCATTTACATTTACCTGATTAATTCCAGGTAAATTAATCTCTGCAGGATCTTCTGCCGTAGAAATATTTACCCCTTCAGTATTTAGAATATTCAAACAAGTATACAGCGAAACAGTTTTACCAGAACCTGTAGGCCCAGTTACTAAGACCATCCCATACGGTCGATGAATTGCTTCCAATAATAATTCTTTTTGGAAATCTTCAAATCCAAGCTGATCAATATTCAATGATGCTGCATCCGAATTAAGAATACGCATCACAACTTTTTCACCAAACAACGTTGGCAATGTACTCACACGAAAATCTGTGGGTCTACCATGTTTAGAAAAAGCAATTTGGATGCGTCCATCTTGAGGAATTCGTTTTTCAGAAATATCTAATCTTGCCATCACCTTAATACGTGACGCCAATTGCCCACGTATTGCAACAGGAGGTTGCACAACTTCTCGCAATTGCCCATCCACACGGAACCGCACACGTGCCATCTGCTCATAAAACTCAAAATGGATATCAGAAGCACCTGCATTTAATGCATCAGATAGAGTTTTATGAATAAACCGCGCAATAGGCCCATCCTCGGCCTCTTCATTATCGATATATAATGATTGCGATGCCCCTACATCCAACTGATCCTGAGACATCTCACGCAAGATAGTGGTAGACCTCTGCCCAAGCCATTCAACCAACGTCATTAACTGGTCATGGCGAACAATTACCAAATCTATTTGAAATCCTGAAGCAAATACCACTTTCTGGAATTCTTGAATTCTTGTTGGATCTGATACTGCAAGGAATATCTTATTCCCACGTTTAAATATAGGAACACACGCATTAGCCTGCATTTGCTCCTCGTTTAAAACATCCTGAACGATATTGCTACGCGGATAGTAATTCAAATCAAGAACAGGGTAATTGAACATCCCGGCCAACAATTCTGCCAATGCTTTGGGATTAGTTATCCCGTCAGCAAACAACATAGCAATAATATCTTTATTATCTTTCAATGCTTGTTGATAGCGTCCAGCTTGTTCACTGCTGAGGGTTTTATTCTGAACCAAAACCCTTAATAATCCCATACTCATAAAAATTTAACCTATCAAAATTTCCCTACTACAAAAACAATTATTTAAGCACTGCCCAAGAATAGCTTTTACGCTTATTATAAATATTTCATCAGCATCTGACAAAATTTATCTCAAAATATACATTCCTGAATTAACTAAAAATTGCCCTTAATATTAGAAAACAACCTATAGACAAAACCGAAGCAGCTGGTAATGTAATTACCCATGCCAATGCGATCGGTTTCATTGCTTTCCAATTTGCATTGCGATTTACCAAACCAATCCCTAAAACCGCACCAACCAAGATATGTGTACTGGACACAGGCAATCCCAATAAAGAGGCGGCCATAACCACGGAAGCTGCTGCCAATTCCGCCGTAAAACCTGACGAAGGATGCATTTCCGCCAAATTTGTCCCTACAGTTGCAATGACTTCTTTACCAATAAACCACAAACCGACAATCAAAGCGATACCAAACGTCAGCAAAACAACCGGGGGCACAGGTGCGGAAACACCTATTTCATCTGTCCGCAATACATCCATAATGGCTGCAAACGGCCCGATAGCATTCGCAATGTCATTTGCGCCGTGACTAAATGCGAACCCTGCCGCTGTAAACACCTGCATCCATGAAAACATTAAAAAAGTTGATTTGGACAAATCCTTGCGCTTTAAAGTTTTGGCATAAATAAAGGTTGCCAACCAAATACCGGCACCAATCATAAGTATGGTCAGGTAACTCGCCAACTCACTCATTCCAAGATTCAGATTTTTCAATCCTTTAAAAATCAGCATAGAGGCGATCATCATCCCACCAAGAGACGAAATCAGAGGTACCCATGAATGCAATGCTTTATATGCATCGATATTATTTTTGCGTTGATCAATATTATGCAGCCCCTTATAGTAGGCGGACTCTAATTCATTCGGGTCAAAATCGATTTCACCGTAAATTTGTGCATCCCTAGCCATAGCTGAAGCAGCCTCCAGCCGCTCCTGTTCCGGCAATGCTTCAAACCTTAGACGGTGTTCCTCTTTATATGCTTTTTTCTCCGCTTTAATTTCTTTCAATTGACGCTCAATATCGTCGTTATAATCCAAAACGTGCTTTTTCACCTGATAAAACAATAAGTAAGATACCAAACCACCCAAAACCGGCGATAAAACCCAAGAAAAGGCAATCTCACCTATTTTTCCCCACTTCACCAATGCCAACGTTCCTGCACCGTTGTTTGTCAGCAAAAAGCCCAACATCATCGAACTACCGACGATACCACCGATAATTGCGTGCGTAGTGGAAACCGGCAATCCTTTTTTTGTGGCAAACAATAACCATAAAGCAGCAGCCAACAGCGCGGACAACATCAAATAAACGAACTGCATGGGCTCCATCGGCAAGGCTTCCATTTGTACAATACCGTTACGTATGGTTGCCGTTACTTCTCCCCCTGCAATCACGGCACCGCTGACTTCAAAAACGGCAGCCACAATCAAAGCTTGGGGAATGGTCAAAGTACCTGCGCCAACCGACGTACCAAACGAATTGGCCACATCGTTTCCGCCGATATTGAATGCCATGAAAACACCAAAAAACGTGGCCAGCAAAAACATCGTCGTATGATTGTGGTTGGTATATCCGAGACCCCAATAAATAAAATAGCCGACCATACCGATAAGCATGACGGCAAAAGCAAAATTGGTTTTGTACATGGGACCCGAAGCAACGTTCGTTTGAGCCATGATTACAGTTCCTTTAAATCATTCAAATTAATTTAATCGGAGGCGGCACAGGCATTTTTACTGCCAAGCAACAACCGTCCAAATACAAATTTCAGACGGCCATTATAGATTTAATACCCTATTCTCGGAAGAGTTTGCCGAATATCCCGCCATTTTTTCGATACCGCCGCAATATTCCCCCTGAGAATTTACGAAAAACCCAAGCCTGCCGTCACTCCTCCCCTTGATTTCAATGTTTTTTTCCTACGTTTTTCTTTTTTACCGATTTTGCCACATTACAACCATCCGTATACCAAAACTCTCAGATCGTAACAATCAGCTATTAACCCCGTGCAAGAAAATTATACCTTTAACGCACACAAAACTATTTTTCTACTAATTTTCACCCGTTACAATCCACACCCCAAACCTCACCTCACACACAACATTTGGCATGAACCGTACTTTCCGACTCATCAAAAACTCGCTGCAAGCCAGAATCAGCCTGGCCGTCATTGCCGTTTCCCTGCTGCTGGCCGTGATAGCCGGCGGATTTTCCTTCTATACGACCTATCACGAAACAGAAGAGTTACAAGACGACCTTTTACGTCAAACAGCCGCACTTTCCTCTTCAGACGAAGATGAAACCGATATAGACAGCGATTCCCGCATCTTCACCCAACGTCCCGGAAAACAAGGCCGTCTGAATATCCCTGCAGATTTGTCCGACGGCTTCCACGATTTGCGGGACGACGGAGACGACTACCGAATCTATCTGCACCACGGTTCACACGGCCCAATCGCCGTCATACAAGAAAACGAATACCGCGCCGACCTGGCTGAAAATGCAGCCTTTCACAGCGTTATCCCGCTCCTTTTATCCATTCCCTTAACCATCTTGCTGACCGTTTGGGTGATCTCGCGCACCATGCTGCCGGTAAAACGGCTGTCGCAAAGCCTGTCCGTACGGCAGGAAAACGACCTTTCCCCACTGAACGACACAGATGCCCCCAGCGAAATGACCGGCTTTATTGCCGCCATCAACCGCCTATTGAAACGCACGGATGACAACATCCGCCAACAGCAACGCTTCATCGCCGATGCGGCACACGAAATGCGCAGCCCGATGACCGCGCTTTCCCTGCAAGTCGAACGCTTAAACCAACTCCCCCTTGCAGATGACGCCAAACTACAAGCCCGGCAAATCCAAACCAGCATCGCCCGCCAACGCCACCTGCTCGAACAGCTTTTATCATTGGCACGCGCCCAATCGCCGGACGCAAAACGTCCGATCGCCGCCGTCAACCTGCAACAACTGTTCCGACGCATATTGGAAGAACTCCACCCCCTTGCCGCCGCCAAAGGACAAGACATCGGCATCGCCGTCGAACGGAACTGCGAAATTTATGCAAATGAAACAGAAATTTACACCCTGATTAAAACACTGGCCGACAACGCAATCCGCTACACGCCGGCGTCAGGCCAAATCGATCTTGGCTTTGACGACAACGACACACACCTGACCCTTTGGGTTGAAGACAACGGCCCTGGCATTCCGCCGGAAGAACGCCGGCGCGTACTCGACCCCTTCTACCGCATACTGGGCAGCGAACAGCAAGGCACAGGGCTCGGCCTGTCCATTGCCGACACCATCGCCAAACGTTACGGCGGGAAACTGATACTGTCCGACAACCGGCGCACAGGGTATGGTTTACTTGCCCAAGTGGAATTGGACAAACAAACATTGCAAAAATAAACCAACCGCACCCTAGACACACGCCATACGGCAAACAGCCTTCCGACATAAGGCCGTCTGAAAACACACAACGGCACAAACCGCTGAATTTGAGAAAAAACAGCCAAAATGCAATAATGCAGCCCTGTTTCAATCAGGCCGTCTGAAAACCCGCAGACAACAAACGGCGGGACAAACCTCCGAACAGCCGGCCGCTCAGCATGGAAAACACAACATGAAAATTACCATCATCGGCGCCGGCTCATGGGGAACGGCCCTTGCTATCCACTTCTCCCTCCATGGCCATCCGGTTTCCATTTGGGCGCGCAACCGCGAACAAATGGCCGCCATGCAAAACGAACGGGAAAACCAACGTTACCTCCCGGGTTTTCCCTTGCCCGACAACCTGACCGCGCACACGGAACTAACCGAAGCCCTCGAAGGCAGCGAACTGGTTTTAATGGTTACCTCCGTAGCCGGCCTGCGCGACAGTGTCGAATTGATCAAACAAGCCGGTTACGGCCACCTGCCCATCCTCACCGCCTGCAAAGGCTTCGAACTCGACACCGGCCTGCTGACCTTCCAAGTCGTCCGAGAAATCCTGCCCGACAACGACAAAATCGGTGTCCTTTCCGGCCCCAGCTTCGCCCAAGAACTCGCCAAACAACTGCCCTGCGCCGTCGTTTTGGCTTCAGAAAACGAAAAATGGATTAACGGGCTGGTGCAAGAACTAAACACACCCGTCATGCGCCTGTATGCCAACACCGACATCATCGGCGCAGCCGTCGGCGGCGCAGTCAAAAACGTCATGGCCATCGCCACCGGCCTTTCAGACGGCCTCGAATACGGCATGAACGCCCGAGCCGCACTGGTTACGCGCGGCTTGGCCGAAATGACCCGTTTGGCCGTCGCACTGGGCGCGCAACAAAAAACCATGATGGGGCTGGCCGGCATGGGCGACCTCATCCTCACCTGCACCGGCGCACTGTCGCGTAACCGAAAAGTCGGCCTGGGCCTGGCTTCCGGCAAGCCCCTGCACCAAGTCCTGACCGAAATCGGCCATGTTGCCGAAGGCGTACCCACCATAGACGAAGTATTCAACACCGCCTGCCGCCACCAAATCGACATGCCGATTACCCAAACCCTGTACGAACTCGTACGCAACGAACTGAGCGCAAAAGATGTCGCTGAACGTCTGATGATGCGCGAAGCCAAATCGGAATAACCCCAGGCCGTCTGAAAACGTTTCAGACGGCCTACACGGAGCACCGCATGACCCAACCCTTGGAAAAACTGGAAGCCCGCGTCTACCAACTGGTACAAAAATTCGAAACCCTGTTGGGCGAAAGCCGCAGACACCAACTGGAAAACGTCCGGCTCAAAGCCGAACAAAAACGCAAAGACGAACAGCACCAGGCGGCCGTAGACGAATTAAGCGAAGCCCTGCTGGTACAAGTAGACAAACTGAAACACGACCTTCAAAGCAAAATCGACATCCTGACGGAAGAAAACCGGCACTACCGCACCCTATTGGAAGAAAGTGCCGCCGAAATCCGCCGACTGCTTGCCCGGCTGCCGACCAAAACGCCGTCTGAAACATCCCCGGAGACTGAAAAATGACACAACAAACCGAACAAGTTTCCGTATCCATCATGGGACGCACCTTCGGCATCGGAACCCCGACTTCCGAAAAAGCAACACTACTCCAAGCCGTAGACATGCTGAACCAAAAAATCGAAGCCATACAAAACGGCGGCCGTATTGTCGAAACCGACAAAATCATCATCATGGCCGCCTTAAACGTCGTCCACGACCTACTCAAAATCTCAATGAAAGATGGTTTGGCAATCGGAGAATTTGAGCGTAGAATAGCCGACATGGTTGGGGTGTGCGAAAAAGCACTATCCAAAGTTCCCTGACCTTCCCTTTTTCCCTGCGGTGTCCGTGAAGGCATACATTCCTTTGAACCAATACGTTCGCTTAAGGTTGTCGGGAGTGCAGTGGGCGCGAGCGTTCCTTTAGGAACGCACCCGAAACTGCCCGAGGCAGCCGCCTTGTTTGACAAGGTTCAAGCGGATTGAGCCGAAACGCCACCGGCGGGGAAACCCTCAAAAAGCGGTACCGGAATCATTTCGGTACCGCTTCACATTTACCCCTGCCAAACAAGCGCGGTGTTTTTACGGCGCAAACCACACAAGCCGCCGCAGCCGCACAACAAACCTTATCCTTGATTGACATCCATACGAGAACGCTCTAAAATCGGCAGCTTTCTATATACCTTTGGAATTACCCTATGAAAACCTTTTCAGCCAAACCGCACGAGGTGAAGCGCGAATGGTTTGTAATCGATGCCACAGATAAAGTTCTGGGCCGCGTTGCAGCCGAAGTCGCCAGCCGCCTGCGCGGCAAACACAAGCCCGAATACACACCGCACGTTGATACCGGCGATTACATCATCGTTATCAATGCGGACAAACTGCGCGTTACCGGTGCGAAATTCGAAGACAAAAAATACTATCGCCACTCAGGCTTTCCCGGCGGCATCTACGAGCGCACCTTCCGCGAAATGCAAGACCGCTTCCCCGGTCGCGCACTGGAAAAAGCCGTTAAAGGTATGCTGCCCAAAGGCCCTTTGGGTTATGCGATGATTAAAAAACTGAAAGTGTATGCAGGTGCAGAACACCAGCATGCCGCCCAGCAGCCCAAAGCTCTGGAATTGAAATAAGGACGCGACATGAACGGTAAATATTACTACGGCACAGGCCGCCGCAAAAGTTCGGTTGCCCGAGTATTCCTGCAAAAAGGCAGCGGTCAAATCATTGTAAACGGCCGTCCGGTTGACGAGTTCTTCGCCCGTGAAACCAGCCGCATGGTTGTCCGCCAACCCTTGGTTTTGACCGAAAATACAGAATCTTTCGACATTAAAGTCAATGTAACCGGCGGCGGCGAAACCGGCCAATCCGGTGCTATCCGCCACGGCATTACCCGTGCGCTGATTGACTACGATGCAGCCCTGAAACCCGCATTGTCTCAAGCTGGCTTCGTTACCCGTGATGCTCGTGAAGTTGAGCGTAAAAAACCGGGCTTACGCAAAGCACGTCGTGCAAAACAATTCTCGAAACGTTAATCCGTTTCTGCAAAAAAACCCTGCCAAAGCAGGGTTTTTTTATTTTCATATTTTCAGATGCACTTAAATCACGGAATGCATGATTGGAATAGGGTAAATCAATAAATTTGTAACATGAAGACAGTTTACTTCTTGCCTTTATTCCCATCAGACATTCACATCCAAGACACTTAGCCGGTTTAACGCAAAAGCCAATCGATTTATCCTATCGATACAGGCAAACCGTTTCGTTCCCTTTCATAGGCTTAATATTTTCAGACGGCCTCAGGCCGTCTGAAAATATAAGAAATCATGCCAGGGGTGCCAAAAGCTTGGCAAATGCCTCTTCAAACTGTTGCAAGCCGTCTTGCTGCAACCGCACCGCCAATGTTTCGACATCTATACCCAGCGTCGCAACTTCCTCCAAGACGGCAAGTGCGGCATCGCTTTGCTCGGACAAAGTCGAATGCGCCGTACCATGTTCGATAAAGGCTTTCAACGTTGCTTCCGGCACGGTATTGACCGTTTCCCTGCCAATCAGGCTGTCCACATACAATGTGGCCGGATAAGCCGGATCTTTCACGCCTGTAGAAGCCCACAACAATTGGGCACGGTTTGCCCCCTGCTCCAACAATCCGGAAAAATCGCCGCCGTCAAAAAACCGCTGCCAATCCAAATAAGCGGCTTTGGCCAAAGCAATCGCCGTTTTACCGCGCAGATGCTCGGGCAACACGGCATCCAAGGCACTGTCGATACGCGAAATAAAAAAGCTGGCCACCACATGGATATCCGCCACTGCGCCGCCTGCAGCCAAACGTGCACGGATGCCGCGCACATAAGCTTCATAGGCTTTCAAGGTCTGTTGGCGCGAAAACAGCAGGGTCAGATTGACGCTGATGCCGTCTGCCACCAAACCTTCCAATGCTTTCAAACCCTCATCGGTTGCCGGCACTTTGATCATTGCGTTTTTTCTGCCGATTGCCCGATGAAGCCGCCTGGCTTCGGCCACCGTGCCTTCGGCATCGTGCGCCAACTCAGGTGAAACCTCCAAGCTGACGAAGCCGCTTCGTCCGCCGTCGGCCTCATACGTCGGCAGGCATACATCGCAGGCAGCCTGCACATCGTCTATCGCCAAAGTTTCATAACGCTGTTTCGGCGACAAATCCTGCCGCTTCAAATCCACCACATCGGCGGCATACAGAGGGTCTCCGGCAAAAGCTTTCTGAAAAATAGCCGGATTCGACGTTACCCCGCACACGCCTTTTGCCAGCCATTCGGCCAATCCACCGCCCTGCACCAGCGAGCGGGATAAATTATCCAGCCAGATTTGTTGGCCCAAGGCTTTAACGTCCGATAAAATAGTCATTTCCGCTTCCTTATATCGAAATAAATAAGAAGCGCATCCTACGCGAAACACCATATTTGAACAAGGCAGACACCATGCAGACAAACGACGCAGAACAATACATCGAATGGGCAAGGGAAGTATTGCAAATCGAAGCCGACGGCTTGAAGGAAATTTCAGACGGCCTCAACGGCACATTCGCCGCCGCCGCAGACACTATTCTTTCCTGTATGGGACGGCTGGTGGTCATGGGTATTGGAAAATCAGGCCACGTCGGTCACAAAATCGCCGCCACACTCGCCTCCACCGGCACGCCGGCATTTTTCGTTCACCCTACTGAAGCCGCCCATGGCGATTTGGGCATGATTGTGGACGGCGATGTCGTACTGGCCATTTCCAATTCGGGCGAAAGCGACGAAATTTCGGCCATCCTGCCGGCATTAAAACGCAAAAACATCTGCCTGATCTGCATTACCGCCCATCCCGAATCCACCATGGCACGGCATGCCGACATCCACCTGACCGCCGCCGTTTCGCAGGAGGCCTGCCCGCTCGGCCTCGCCCCCACTTCCAGCACCACCGCCGTCATGGCCTTGGGCGACGCACTCGCCATCACCCTGCTTCGCGCACGCTCCTTTACCCGCGAAGACTTCGCCCTCAGCCATCCCGCCGGACAGCTGGGCAAGCGTTTGCTGTTGCGCGTGGCCGACCTGATGCACAGCGGCGACAACTCGCCCGCCGTAACCGAAGATACGCCGCTGAAAGACGCTGTGGTCATCATGAGCGAAAAAGGGCTGGGGATGCTGGCCGTTACCGACCAAGGAGGCCGTCTGAAAGGCATCCTGACCGACGGCGACCTGCGCCGCCTGTTCCAAAAATGCGAAACCTTTGCCGGGCTGACGGTAAACGACGTGATGCACCCCAACCCGAAAAGCATCGCCCCCGACCGTCTCGCCACCGAAGCCCTGAAAGAAATGCAGCAAAACCATGTGAACGGCCTTTTGGTAGTAGAAGGCGACGGCATACTGGTCGGCGCGCTCAATATGCACGACCTGCTGGCGGCGCGCATCCTGTAACGGTTCACAGCGGATAACCTCGCGCAACAACATCCGGGTGAAACCCAATGAGATAAATATATAGGAATGATGAGATAAATGGGAAGAAGTGGGATGATGGGGGATGGGACGGGATGGAAAAAGTGAAATGGAGTTGCAAATAGTGCAACAAGAAACGGACGACATTTTATCGTCCGTTTCTTTATTGTCAGAGTCCTTTTTTGAGGGCGGCGATGGCGATGTCGAGGATTCTGCGTTCGGCATCGGGTTGGAGTTGGTTGTTGCCGTTGATGGGGAGATAGGGGCGTGCTGGGAGGTTGGTTTTGTGGCCGCGCCCCGCTTGGCCGCCGAGGTGGTGGATGGCGGCGTATTTTTTGTTGCTGCCGATGCGGGCATAGTTGCTGCCGACCTGTGTGGTCAGGCGGGCGGCGAGTTGCCCGCTTTTTTGCAGGGTCTTGCCTCCCTCATCTGCGGCGCGCCGGCTTTGTTTCCATCGCTGTCCGCCCCAACCTTCGGATTCGAAGTTTTCTTCGGTCATAGACAGCAACTCGGTGGCGATGCCCCGCATCATGGCGCGGGTGTCGGTGGCGTTTTTGAGCAGCGTACTCAAGCCGTGGTCGAGCCTCTCCGCGTCTAATTTAATCTCAAGCATGGTCAGCCCCTCAATAATTCGCGCACCCATGCCAACGATTCGGGGGTTTCCGGAGCGGCCGTCTGAATACCAGTTTATCCATCCCGTCGGAGCAATCTTGGTCGGTTACGGCGGCAGCAAATTTGGCGATATTGAGCAGCTCGGGCGCATTGCCCAGCAGCGCGATCTCAGGCTGATGTTGACCGTTTTTGGCAGCAGCCTTAATGCGGATGACGGCACTTTGGCCATCTTGGATGAGACACGTCTTGCTATGGTTGGTTTCGCGCCGCCAAGTTGCCAGCCCTGCCACCTGATCAGCGAGGAGTTTTTAGCCGAGGATGCGGGCGCATGGCAGTATCAGCTGATCTTGCAGACCGAAACCCAGCAGGTCGAAGTCTGCCGTGAAGAAAAACGTCCGCTCTTCACTGCTGCTCACTACCGCCGACCCAACCAAGACCTCAACCCCGATTTAAAACCTAAAAAATAGGAGTATCCATCATGGCAGCAGCCTACCATCACGGCACGGAGACCATCCGCATCGACGGCGGTTCCAACCCCGTCTATACCGTTGACGGCGCAATTACCGTCATCGTCGACACTGCGCCGGTCGGCGCGGTCAATGAGCTGACGGTATGTCAAACTAAAAAAGACTTTGGCCAATTCGGCGGCGAGCTGACCGCTCAAGGCTTTATACGGACAGGCGTTAAACGTACACTCCACCGCAGAGCGCAATTATCCCGTGCAAAAAGCAGGCAGCCTGTTGAGTTTGCCGTCAGCCTATAACAGCGATACCGACCTGGCATCGCATCAGATTTATATCCCGTTCGACGTCGATGAAATATGGCGGCGCGGCAAGCGCAACGGCGGCCGCTGGACTGAGTGGGCAAAAATCACCGTATCGCCCGCAGAGCTGACTGCTGCTGTCGAATCGTCCGTGCCATCCGGTGCGGTGATGCACTTTGCCATGCAGTCCGCACCCACGGGCTGGCTGAAGGCCGACGGTTCGGCCGTTTTGCGCACGCAGTATCCCGCTCTATTTGCAGCCATCGGCACAACGTTCGGCGTAGGCGACGGCCGCACCACCTTCAACCTGCCCGACCTGCGCGGCGAGTTTGTGCGCGGCTGGGACGGCGGGCGCAACATAGACCCGGGACGCGCATTCGGGTCGGCGCAAGGCGACGCCATCCGCAACATTACTGGCTCAATCGATACAGGCATCAACAGTGGGCATCAACTCTTTGACGAGGCCACTGCCACGGGCGCACTGGCTATAAGCCAGCGGCGGTGGAAGGCATGGACCAGCGATACCCAAGACGGCAGAAACAACCCGTCAGCATTTGACTTCGACGCATCGCGCGTCGTCCCCACCGCCGCCGAAAACCGCCCGCGCAATATCGCACTGTTGGCCTGCATCAAAATCTAGGGGGGGCGATATGGATAAATCAACAGGCCGTCTGAAGGCGGTAGCCGCTTATGCCAAATCCGTCGGCATTGCCGCCGACCAACTGATTAACGCTGTGCTGGGCGGCCGTCTGAAACCCTGTCCGTCCGCGCCTACCGCCTCGGCGTGTTGGATGGCCGGACAGGTTGGCGGCGCGTCGTTTGGTTCATCAACACACTGTTTTGGTGGCAGAAAAACCATTGCCGGGGCTCATATGCCGCCGCCGTCAACCGATGCACATACAAAAATAAAAACCCTGCCGACGTATGGCAGGGCGGAATCCACAAACGATAAAACGGCTGCGCGGCGGTGTTGTCCGCACCGTGCTCCGCGCCAGCCTCAGCAGCGACAGCCTGCATCAGCCTTTTTTACCGTCCCCTGCAGGGGAGGCGGATTTTACCACCTCAAAAGCATGGGATGCCTCTCAAATCAGAGCAAAGCTGACAGCGGCGCGAAACCGCCTAAGCGGGGTATTTATCGAGAATGAGCCGTGGGAGCGTTGTTTCAAGCGATACGACCGCGAGCACACCTTCTTCTACGCCGATCCGCCGTATTGGCAGACTGCAGGCTACGACCGTGCTTTTGATTGGGCGCAGTATCAACTGCTGGCCAAAGTAATGAGTGAGAGTAAAGGAAAAATCATGTTGTCCATTAACGACCATCCGGACATCAGGAACTTGTTCAAAGACTTCCGCATTGCCCAGTTTGAACTGGCCTATTCCATCGGCAGGAGCAAAACCGGCAAGACAAGCGGCGAGCTGGCCATATGCAATTGGTAAATAAAAAAGCGACGGCAACGTCGCTTTTATAAAAAAGTGAAAAAAGATTGCAGATAGTGCAACAAAAAACAAAACGGATTTTCTCAAGAATCAGCGCAGTTTTTCGCAGGCCGCTTCATCCGGGGAACAATTCCTTCGGATATTAAAGCGGCGGAAACACATCGCCTTGCATACCGCCCGCGCCTGCATGCCTGCGGCTTTCCGCCCGGTATCAAACCGTTCATCCGCAATAAAAAGAGGCCGTCTGAAAAACGATTTTCAGACGGCCTCAGCCTTATATTCCGCTCAAACAACCCCAGTTCGGGCAAGAATCCGATTCCCATCAGGCAACCGGATTCCCGCAAAACCGGAATAAGTTTTCAGACGGCCTTAATTCAAGCCCAAAGTGCCGCGCAGTTTGCCCAACTCTTCAGCCAACGTGTTAATCGGAGCCTGTAATTTCTTACGGTCGTCTTCCGACAACTTGTCATAGCTTTCAAAGCCATCGCCTTTTTTGTATTTCGCCAGAATTTCATTGATTTGTTTGAAGTTGGCATCCACGGTATCCAACAAGGCTTTGTCTTTCTCGGCAATCACATTGCGGAACAAATCGACGATTTTCTGCGCCCCTTCGATATTGGCTTGGAAATCGCTCAAATCGGTGTGGCTGTAACGGTCTTCCTCGCCGCTGATCTTCGAACCGGCCACTTCTTCAATCAACACGGCCGCACCGCCGACCACTTTGCTCGGCGGGAAATTCAGCGTATCGATTTCAGCCTTCAGTGCTTTCACGTCTTTTTCCAGCTTGTCGGCGATGTCTTTCACGCCGTCTGTGCTTTTCTCAACCCACAAAGCGTATTCGATGCGGTGGAAACCGGTGAAATTCGGGTCTTTGGCCTGTTCTTTGAAGTCGTCCTCGCGCGCATCGATGGCGGGGTCGAGTTCGTTAAACAATTCGGCAATCGGCTCGATGCGTTCGTAGTGGGTACGCACGTCGGCAAACATCGCTTTGGCCTCTTCGATTTTGCCCGCTTTCACAGCAGCGACGAATTTTTCGGTTTTTTCGCTCAGCGCGGTGGCTTCACCTTGGACGTAAACCTTATAGTCGGCCAACGGTTGCGCCAGTTTGCCCATATCGGCCTGAGCCGCTTCGGCCTTGAAGCCGCTGTCGGTAACAATCAGCTTGCCGCGCGGGTTGGTCAGCAGGCCGCAAGTCATTTCATAAGTGCCGGGCAGCAGGGTAACGGTCATTTTGTCAGACAGGCCGGGAGCGATGTTTTCACGCTCGTCCACCACCATCACGCCTTCCAAAATTTCCCATTCCAGCTTGCGGCCGCTGTTGTTTTTGATGTTGAACGTGGTTTTGCCGCTGGGGACGGTCAATTCCATCGGTTCGCAGGCCGAATCGTTTACGGCAATATTGACGCTGCCGTCTGCATTCGGTGCGGCAGGTTTGCCGGCCGAAGCAGTGTCGCCCGAAGCGGGGGCGGCGGGTTTGTCGGCCTCAGGCGGCTGACAGGCGGCCAAGCCCATGGCCAGCAAGACGGATAAAGCGATGTGGTTCATTTTCATAACGGGTTTCCTTTAGGGGATTTAACGGGAAGGTGAAACGGCTTTGCTGCCGCGTAAAAACCAAAATAAAGCGGGCAGCAGATAGGCGAAATACCAAGCGATGTCGCTGACCGTGGGATGGTCGGTATAGCCGAAGAAACCACCCATCAGCACGCCCAACGGGCTGTCTTCGTGCAAAACCTTAGACCAGTCGAACAATATGGTTTGGCCGATATTCCACACGCCTGCCTCATGCAGGGCGCGGAACGAACCCGACAGCAAACCGGCGGCGACGAAAATCAGGAACACGCCCGTCCAACGGAAAAATTTGCCCAAATTCAAACGGATGCCGCCCTGATAGAGCAAAACGCCGATGACCACCGCCGTCGCCAATCCGGCCACCGCGCCCAAAGGCATTTTGTGGTCGCTGCTTTGGCCGAACACGGCAATCAGGAAAAACACGCTTTCCAAACCTTCGCGCGCCACGGCGAGAAACGCCATCAAAACCAACGCCCAGCCCGAACCGCCCTGATTGAGCGCGGCCTGGACGGAATCCTGCAAATGCTGCTTCATCGAACGGGCGGCCTTCTGCATCCACAACACCATATAGGTCAGCATGCCCACTGCCACCAGCCCGATTGCGCCGACGACGAATTCCTGCTCCTTTTGCGGGATTTCACCGGTAAGGCGATGGATGGCAAGGCCGATACCCACGCACAACAGCGCGGCGGAAATCACGCCCAGCCAGACTTTGTTCATCAGATGATGATGCCCGGACTGTTTCAGAAAACCGGCCACGATGCCGACAATCAGCGCGGCCTCTATGCCCTCGCGCAACATAATTAAAAAAGCTATCAGCATGGTTTTAAGGTATTTTCAGTTAAATTGTGCAAATTATCCGCTGATACGGATATAAATGCAAACGGTTTTCAAATATATCTATCCAACCGTCTGAATGTTTTACACCTTCAGACGGCCTCTTTTTGCAGGATCGGACATTCATTTCATCCAAACCCAAACACCCGGCCGCCCTCATCTGCCGGACAGCCCGAAGGCATGGCAGCCTCCCCATTGCCGTTTCAGACGGCCACACTCCCCCGTCTGCCATATTTCTTTACACTTGCCGAAAAACCATCCCATTGTTTCCATTCATGCCCGAAAGGCCGTCTGAAAAAACATTTAATGTTAAAGAAGTAATTTTTTTACGCTATTGTGCGTTAAGCGGATTTACCTTATATTGCCGCACACTAAGGTTGCGAAACATTGCAAACCGTTTATCAGAAGAAAAAAAGGAAAATAGCATGGCACAAATTACATTGGACAAAACCGACCTCAAAATCCTGCAGGTATTGCAAAGCAACGGCCGCCTGACCAACGTCGAACTTTCCGAACGCGTCGCACTCTCGCCGTCTCCCTGCCTGCGCCGCCTCAAACAACTCGAAGACGCGGGCATCATCCGCCAATATGCCGCCCTGCTCTCGCCGCAGGAAATCAAACTCGGCCTTCAAGCGTTTATCCGCGTATCCATCGACAAATCGGGCGAATTGCGCGACCGCTTCGCCCAAACCGTGCAAACCTGGCCGGAAGTGTTAAGCTGTTTCGCACTCACCGGCGAAACCGACTACCTGCTGCATACCTTCTTCCCCGATATGAACGCCTTTTCCCATTTCGTGCTCGACACCCTGCTCTCCCACCCCGGCGTGCAGGATGCGAAATCCAGCTTCGTCCTCAAAGAACTGAAAAACACCACCGCCCTGCCGTTGGGACACCTCCAAACAACGGCATAAAGCGGCAAAAACAAACAGGCCGTCTGAAAAGCGCAACCGAAACGGCAAACCCATTTCCGCGTTTTCAGACGGCCTCCTTCCTTTTACACAAAACCCGTCAGGAGCAAACCATGAACCTCCGCCCCTTCCGCCACATCCTGCCGCAACTGGGCAAACGCGTTTACCTGGATGCCGCCGCCGTCGTCATCGGCGATGTCGTATTGGCGGACGACGTATCCGTCTGGCCGTGCGCCGTCGTGCGCGGCGACGTCAACCACATCCGCATCGGCGCGCGCTCCAACATACAGGACGGCAGCGTGCTGCACGTCAGCGGCCGCACAGCGGCCAAACCCGAAGGTTCGCCATTGATTGTCGGCGAAGACGTTACCGTCGGCCACCGCGCCGTACTGCACGGCTGTACCATAGGCAACCGCGTGCTAATCGGCATGGGCGCGGTCGTCTTGGACGACGCGGTTATCGGCGACGACGTGATTATCGGCGCAGGCAGCCTTGTGCCGCCGCGCAAACATCTGGAAAGCGGCTTTCTCTACACCGGCTCCCCCGCAAAAGCCGCGCGCGAACTGACGGCACAGGAACGCGCCTTCCTCGTTCAATCCGCAGCCAACTACACCGCCACGGCACAGGCCTATCGGGAAACGGACGGCGGCAGGGCAGACTGAGGCTGCGTATTGCGGCAAAACCGTGCCGCACCGCCGACCTGAAGCCTCATCTCATCGGATAACGGAAAACGTGAAGTCCAATCAAACGCCGTACATTCCGATGAAACATAACGATGCCGCCATTCCCGCGCAGACAAAATCCAAACGGCAAATGGCAAAACGGCGGCCATACAGGAATTTCCGTTTGAATCGACAAAAAGGCCGTCTGAAAACATTCTTTCAGACGGCCTCAAATCATTTAAACCGCCATTGCAAGGCGGCTGCGACATTTTCTGCCCAAATCAATTGTCGGCGGCATGCCAAGGCTTGGCCGCACCGGCGTGGAACGTAGGTTTTTCCCCGCCCCACAGCGTATCGATATCGTAAAAATCGCGCACGGCGGGCAGCATCACATGCACCACCAAATCACCCGCATCCACCAAAGTCCATTCGCCGCTGTCGCCTTCGGTACTGAGGATTTCAAAACCCGCCTCTTTCAAATCGACTGCCACGTTGTTGGCCAAAGCTTTGACCTGCCTGCTGCTGTCGCCGCTGGCAATAATCATGCGGGCAAACAGGGAGGTTTTGTCTTGGGTTTCCAAAACGGCAATGTCTTTGGCTTTCACGTCTTCCAAGGCCGAAACGGCGATTTCGACCATTTTCTGCAAATCCTGCAATTCTTGTTCTGTCATCATTTTTTCCATTTTGAACCGGCATGGTGCCGGCAGTTTATGAAGGAGGCCGTCTGAAAACCCGTTTTTCAGACGGCCTTTATTTTTATTTGAAAACGGCAATATTCAAGCCGGAACGGCCCCGTTTTTTTCGGTAAAGTTCACCCCGGCCAACTGCGAACCGATAATGGCATTACGTATCGCCGCCAATGCCTTGGGACGGACGAAATTGCGTCGGTAGGCAAGCACCACGCGCCGGGTCGGCACTTTTTCGGCAAACGGGATGATGCTGAACAGCAAGTGGTCGTTTTCGGTCAGCGCGGTGGCCGGCAATACGCTGATGGCCAGGCCGCTGGCCACCATATGGCGGATGGTATTGATGGAGCTGCCCTGCAGCGTATTGGTCAGGCCGCTGATTTTCTGCTTGGCCGCCAATTCGTTGCAGCCGGCAAGCACATTGTCGCGCATACAGTTGCCCTCGGTCAGCAGCAAAACCTGCTCCTGCGCCAATTCGTGCTGGGTAACGGCATCGAGTTCTTCAAACGGATGCCCTTTGGGCACGATGACGAAAAAAGGTTCGTCATACAGCGGCTCGGTCAGAAGGCCTGTTTCCTGAAACGGCTCGGCAACGATGATGGCGTCCAAATCGCCGCGCTTGAGCGATTCGGTCAGCATGTGGGTGTAATTCTCTTCCAACATCAAAGGCATATTCGGCGCAATTTCACGCAGCGACAGAATCAACTTGGGCAGAAGATACGGCGCGACGGTGAAAATCAGGCCGAGTTTGAACGCGCCGTCCAATTCATTCTGCTCTTCGCTGGCCAGCTGGCGGATAACGTCAGCTTCATCCAAAACACGCCGCGCCTGCGCCACGATACGCCCGCCCGCTTCGGTGGTGATAACCTCATTGCTGCTGCGGTCGAACAAAGAGAGTGCCAGCTCTTCTTCCAACTTCTTTATCGCAATCGAAAGCGTGGGCTGGCTCACATGGCAGCGTTGGGCGGCCCGGCCGAAATGCCGTTCTTGCGCAACGGCAACAATGTAACGCAATTCGGTCAGTGTCATGGCTTATGCCTTTTTCGGCTGGTCCGGCAGGGTGATGTTCAGCTCCAACACGTCCAAGCCGTCCTGTTTTTCTTGAGAAATGCGGATATCGTCAAGCGAAACGTTCACATATTTCGACAACACTTCCAACAATTCTTTCTGCAAGGTGGGCAGATAGTCGGGAGCCTGGGATTTGACCCGCTCCTGCGCGATGATAATCTGCAGGCGGTCGCGGGCGACTTCGGCCGACTTCTGTTTTTTGCCGAACAACATATCGATCAACGACATATCACCCCCCGAACAAACGTTGAAAAAAGCCTTTTTTCTCGGCATCCAGGAAACGCATTTCGCGGTTTTCGCCCAACAGGCGGGCAATCACGTCTTTGTAGGCTTCTGCGGCCGCCGCATCCTGCTGATGGATGACGGGCATGCCGGCATTGGAGGCCTGCAATACGTTTTGTGATTCGGGAATCACGCCGATCAGCGGGATGCGCAGGATATCGCAGATGTCGTCCACCGACAGCATCTCGCCTTTTTCAACCCGCTCCGGCGAATAGCGCGTAATCAGCAGGTGTTCTTTCACTTTTCCGCCCTGCTCGGATTTGCGGGATTTGCTTTGCAGGATGCCGAGGATGCGGTCGGAATCACGTACGCTGGAAACCTCGGGATTGGTGGTTACGATGGCTTCGTCGGCAAAATACAGTGCCATCAGCGCGCCTTGTTCGATGCCGGCGGGCGAATCGCAGATGACGAATTCAAAACCCATCTCGCCGGTCAGCGTGTTCAATACTTTTTCCACGCCTTCTTTGGTCAGCGCGTCTTTGTCGCGTGTTTGCGAGGCGGGCAGGATGAACAGTTTGTCGCAATGTTTGTCTTTAATCAGAGCCTGGTTGAGGGTGGCTTCCCCTTGGATGACGTTGATCAGGTCGTATACCACGCGGCGTTCGCAGCCCATAATCAAATCCAGGTTGCGCAAGCCGACGTCGAAGTCGATAACGGCGGTTTTATGGCCGCGGAGTGCCAAACCGGAAGCAATGCTCGCACTGGTGGTGGTTTTGCCCACACCGCCTTTGCCTGAAGTTACAACGATGATTTTTGCCACAATGTTTCCTTTACTTTCAATGCAAAATATTCAGGGTTCGAATGATACGGCATCCGGCTAAGCCGCGATGGCCGCAATGACCAAACGGTCGTCCTGCAGGTGTATCTGTACCGGCTTCCGATATAAATGTTCGGGCAACTGCTGCTCGAAGTTGCGGTAGATGCCCGCGATCGATACCAGTTCGGCCTGCATGGAATGAATGAAAATGCGTGCGTCGCGCCGCCCTTTGGCCCCTGCCAGCGCGCGGCCGCGCATCGATGCGTAGATATGGATGTTGCCGTCGGCAATCAGCTCCGCCCCTTCGCTGACCGTTCCGGTAACGATTAAGTCGGCGTTTTCCGCATACACCTGCTGTCCGGTCCGCACCGGCTCGGCAACCAGGACGGTCGGATGCCCGGTCTGCTTGGCCGTTTCGGATGCGATTTCACCCGTGATTTGGGCCACCGTCCCCGCATCCGCCGTTTCCAGCGGAACAGGCCGTTCTTTGCCCGGCGGCGTAAAAGGCAGGCCGTTATCGGCCGCCGTTGCCGCCCAGGCTTCATCGCTGTGCCGCAAAGCGGCGACAGGCAGGCGGTGGCGGCGGAAAACGGCCAGCACGGCGGGCAAATCGGCCTCGGCCGGACGGAAATCCTGCATATCCAATATCAGCGGCAGGTTGAGCTCGCGATATTGCGCCGCGCACTTGGCCAATGCGGCATCCAATGCGGCGGCATCGACATCGTGCAGATAAACGGCCAATGCGTCGGTGCGGGCGGATTTGATTTCAAAAGCAGGTTTCATGCTGCGGATACCATAAATTTTTTAAATAGACGCAGTTTACTGTATTTGCACGCCCCCATCAATTTTATTTATCCTTCAAGGCCGTCTGAACGGCTTTCAGGCGGCCTGCGATTATTTTCGGCTATAATGCCGCCGTTTTTTATCGATAACCCCGTTTTTCCATGATACGTTTCGAACAAGTTTCCAAAACCTACAGAGGTGGTTTCCAGGCGCTGAAAAACGTCAGTTTCCAAATTGAAAAAGGCGAGATGATTTTTGTCGCCGGCCATTCGGGCGCAGGCAAATCGACCGTCCTCAAACTGATTGCCGGCATTACCAAACCGTCTTCCGGCAAAGTGTGGATGAACGGCCGCGACATCGGCAGCCTGAACGACAACCAAATCGGCTTCCTGCGCCAGCATATCGGCATCGTCTTCCAAGACCATAAAATCCTGTTTGACCGCAGCGTGCTGCAAAACGTCCTGCTGCCGTTGCAAATCATCGGTTACGGCCGCACCGAAGCAGAAAAACGCGCGCGGGTGGCGATTGCGAAAGTTGGACTGGCCGGACGTGAAAACGCCGACCCCGTCACCCTTTCCGGCGGCGAACAGCAACGCCTGTGCATCGCGCGCGCCGTCGTCCACCAGCCCAGCCTGCTGATTGCCGACGAACCCTCGGCTAACCTCGACCGCGCCTACGCACTCGACATCATGGAACTGTTCAAAACCTTTCACGAAGCGGGTACCACCGTCATCGTCGCCGCCCACGACGAAACCCTGATGGCCGATTACGGCCACCGCATTTTGCGCCTGCAGGAAGGCAGGTTTGCCTCATGAACTACTTCACCCTACACTTCGAAGCGGCCAAAAACGCCGTCCGCCAGCTGTTCAAACAACCTTTGGCCACCCTGCTGATACTCGTCATGCTGGCCATCGCCATGAGCCTGCCGCTGGCACTCTACCTCGGCGTGCAAAGCAGCCAGGCCGTACTCGGCAAACTGAACGAATCGCCGCAAATCACCCTATATATGGAACAAAACGCCGACGACGCCGACAGCGCCGTCGTCAAAGAACTGCTTGCCGCCGACAAACGGATTGAAAAAAGCGAATTTATCGGCAAGGCGCAGGGCTTGAGCGAACTGCAAACCAGCATGGGCGAGCAAGACATCGTCTCCATGCTCGACAGCAACCCGCTGCCCGACGCATTCGTCGTCAGCCCCAAACCGGGCGGCACGCCGTCTGAAATGCAGGCACTGAGGCAGGATTTGGCCAAGCTGCCGATGGTGGAATCCGCCCAACTCGACACCGAATGGATGCAAACCCTCTACCAAATCGACGATTTCGTTCAAAAAGTGCTGGCCTTCCTGTCCGTTACCCTCAGCGTGGCCTTCGTTTTGGTGGCGCACAACACCATCCGGCTGCAAATCCTCAGCCGCAAAGAAGAAATCGAAATCACCAAACTCCTAGGCGCGCCGTCCTCCTTCATCCGCCGCCCCTTCCTCTATCAGGCCGTCTGGCAGAGCCTCCTGGCCGCAGGCCTGAGCCTTGCCCTGTGCGCCTGGCTGATACACGCCACCCAACCCCTGGTGGCACAGATTTTCCGCCCCTACGGCCTCAACATCGAATGGCGTTTCTTCCACACATGGGAATGGCTGTCCGTCTGCGGCATCGTTGCCGCACTCGGCATCGCCGGCGCATGGCTGGCCACACGGCAGCACCTGCTCAGCTTCAAAGCCAAACGCTGACACACAGGCCGTCTGAAAACGAGCGTAGCGAGTTTCTGCGAAGCTAAAACGAGATTTTTGTCAGGAAAGAGTATCTGCAAAACAGAAACAAAAACTGCAAAATCCAAACACCCTCGCCAAACCCTTTCAGACGGCCTCCCAACCCACCCGACACAACGAACAGCCCATGAACAAACACTTCCTCCCCCTTGCCCTGATGACCGCCGCGAGCATGGTTTCCGCCGCGCCGACGCCCAACAACGAAATTACCCGCCGCGCCGATACAGCCGTCCTCTCGCAGCAGCACAACGCCTACACCTTCCACACACTCGACATCAAAGACAGCCAAAACCGGCCGCACCGCATCTTCGTCGGCATTCCCAAAGCCGCCCCGCCCGCCGGCGGCTTCCCCACCCTTTACGCACTTGACGGCAACGCCCTACTCGAATACCTCGCCCCCGAACGCCTCAAACTCCCGCCCGAACAACTGCCCGTCCTCGTCCTCATCGGCTACCCGACCGAACTGCGCTTCGATACCGCCGCCCGCGCCTACGACTACACCCCGCCCGACCCGCAAGGCAAAACCATGCCCGACCAGCTGACACCCGAACGCAGCAACGGCGGCGCACCGCAATTCCTCAAGTTCATCCTGCACCAAGTCCGGCCGCAAATCGACCGCCTCGCCCCCACCGACCCGCACAAACAAACCCTGTGGGGACACTCCTACGGTGGCCTGTTCGTCCTCCACACCCTGTTCAACGAGCCGCAGGCCTTCACCCGCTACGTTGCCGCCGACCCCTCGCTGTGGTGGCAAAACGGCCTGATGCTGCAATACGCCGAACCGTTTTTCAGACGGCCTCCTCCAAGCAACCTGAGCCTTACCATCGAAAAAAGCGGTACAAACGACAACAAACGACCCGCCAACCCGCAACAGGCCGCCATGCTATCCCACCGCGAAGCCGTTACCCGCGCCGTGCCGCCCGACAGCGCAAAACAACTGGCCGAACGCCTGCGGCAACACGGCCTGCAGGTGCAATACCGCCACCACGCCGACCTCACGCACGGCGGACTACTGACCGAATCGTTCGAACAAACCCTGCCCGAAGCGGCCAAATAAACACAGGCCGTCTGAAAACGAGCGCAGCGAGTTTCTGCGAAGCTAAAACGGAGCTTCCGCTAGGAAGCAGGATTTCTGCGAAATCTAAACAAAGTTTCCGACAAGAATCAGCGTTTCTGCGGAATCCCAATAAAACCTTTGCCGCTGCCGAAAACCTTACCAAGCAACCGCAATCGGTCTTTTCAGACGGCCTCGGATGCCCTGCGACCCTGCCTCCAATCAGAAAGGAAAACCAATGAATGCCCAAGACGTATTGGATTTTTGGTTTGCCGAACCAAACCGCCCGTTTTGGTTTGCCAAAAACGACGATTTCGACCAACAAATCCGCAGCCGTTTTTTCCCGCTGTGGCAACAGGCGGCGGCAGGAGAACTGGCCGACTGGCGCGACACCTTGCGCGGCAGGCTGGCCGAAATCATCGTACTCGACCAATTTTCGCGCAACCTGTTCCGCAACAGCCCGGCCGCCTTCGCGCAAGATTTGGCCGCCGTCTGCCTCGCGCAGGAAGCCGTCCGCCTGCCAGGGTTCGCCGCCATGAAAGAAGAAGAGCGGCATTTCATACTGATGCCGCTGATGCACAGCGAAAGCCGCGCTATCCACACCCAAGCCGCCGCGCTGTTCGAACGCTACACCTCCGAAGCGGCATCGGATTTCGAATTGCGGCACAAAGCCGTCATCGACCGCTTCGGCCGTTATCCGCACCGCAATGCCGTTTTGGGCCGGGAAAGCACGGCTGAGGAACAAGACTTTCTCAGCCGGCCGGGTTCGTCGTTTTAAACACAACCGCCTGCCTGCCGGAAGCGGTATTTCCCGCCGCATGGCCGATACGTTTTAGGTTAAAATGACCCTTCCTTCCCTATTTTTCAGACGGCCTCCATCATGTATTCACTACTCCGACCCCTGATTTTCCGCCTGGAACCTGAACAGGCCCACCACACCACTTTGGCCATGCTGAAACTGGCCGCCCGTTTCGGTCTGACCGCCGCCGTGCCGCCGCGCAGCCGCCCCACCGAACTGATGGGCCTGCAGCTGCCCAATCCGGTCGGACTGGCCGCCGGACTGGACAAAAACGGCGAATACATAGACGCGCTGGCCGCACTCGGTTTCGGTTTCATCGAAATCGGCACCGTCACCCCCAAGCCGCAGGACGGCAACCCGCAGCCGCGCCTGTTCCGCCTGCCCGAGCAACAGGCCGTCGTCAACCGCATGGGTTTCAACAACCACGGTATCGACGCAGCCATTCGCAACATCGAAAAAAGCGCGTACCGGGGCATACTGGGCATCAACATCGGCAAAAACGCCGTTACCCCGATTGAAAACGCCGCCGACGACTATTTAATCTGTCTGGAAAAGGCCTACGCCCATGCCGACTACATCACCGTCAATATTTCCTCGCCCAACACCAAAAACCTGCGTGCCCTGCAAGGCGGCGACGAACTGACCGCCCTGCTGACCGCGCTGAAAGACAAACAGGCGCAACTGGCCGCATCCCACGGCCGCTATGTGCCGCTGGCAGTCAAAATCGCGCCCGACCTGGACGAAACGCAAATCGCCGACATCGCCCATGTGGTGCAAAACGTTGAAATGGACGGCATCATCGCCACCAACACCACCATCGACAAAACAGCCTTGGGCAACCATCCGCTCGCCCAAGAACAAGGCGGCCTCAGCGGCCTGCCGGTGCGCGAAAAAAGCAATCTCGTCCTGCGCCGTTTGGCCGAAATACTGGGCAGCACCGTCCCCATCATCGGCGTAGGCGGCATCGTCTGCGGCGAAGATGCGGCGGAGAAACTGCGGCTCGGCGCAACGGCGGTCCAACTCTACAGCGGCCTAATCTACCAAGGGCCGGAGCTGGTACGCGAATGCATGAACTCCTGCCGCTGAATCAATACATCAGGCCGTCTGAAAAAGGTTTTTCAGACGGCCTTTTTTTACAGCTTTACACTTCGATTACACTCCTCTAATTTTCCCCTAATCCGAATACGGTTTAATAACACTCATCGAAACAACATTCACCAACCGAAAGGAAAACATCATGAAAAAATTCCTCATTACCGCCATCATCGCCCTGTCTGCCGCTTCTGCTTCGGCCAACGACTACATCGAACATCAAATTTACAGCGACAAAAACTTCGAGCAAAACCGTGCCAAAGCAGTTAGAATGTTGGAGCAGCGTGGTTACCAAGTACACGAAATCGATCCCGACGACCACTGGGGCAAACCTGTACTGGAAATCGAAGCCTATAAAAACGGCCGCGAATACGACATCATCCTGTCCTATCCCGATCTGAAAATCATCCGTGAGACAATAGACTACTAATCCGTCTGCACCACATTCAAACAGGCCGTCTGAAAACCTTTTTCAGACGGCCTGTTTTCTTTTGGCAAACAACGGCGGGCGTTTATTCAATACTCAACCGTTCCATGCGGTAACGCATCGAACGGAAACTGATGCCTAGCAGCTTGGCGGCCTGTGTGCGGTTGTAGCGCGTAATTTGCAAGGCTTGCTCGATAATCGAACGCTCCAACAGGTCGAGATATTCCTGAATCTGCGTCCGACCGGGCATAAACTGCGGCAAATCGTCGAAATTCATCGGCGGCAGTTCCGCAGCATCGTCCGCAGCCGTTTCGACAACGGCTTCAGCCTGCGGCTCGGCTGGCGAACGGGCCGGCAAATCGCTGAGGCGCGGGCCGTTTCCTGCGGTCAGCTGCAAATCATCAACTTGGATGATGTTGCCGATCGTCAGGGCGATGGCGCGTTCCAAGATGTTTTCCAATTCGCGGAAGTTGCCCGGATAGCTGTACGATAACAAGGCTTCCTGTGCCTTGGGGCTGAGTTTGTAGCCGCCCGGCACGCCGTCGCGGTATTTGTTCAACAGGCGCAGAATCAGGCCGCCTAAATCTTCGCGCATCTCGCGCAGCGGGGGCATATGCAGGGTAACGACGTTAAGGCGGTAGTATAAGTCTTGGCGGAATGCGCCGCTTTCTACCAGTGCTTCCAGGTTTTTGTGGGTGGCGCAGATGATGCGCACATCCACAGGCGTTTCTTTGGCATCACCGATGCGGCGGACGGCCTTTTCCTGAATGGCGCGCAGGAGTTTGACCTGCATGGCCAACGGCAAGTCGGCAACTTCGTCGAGGAACAGCGTGCCGCCGTCGGCATGTTGGAAAAAGCCAAGACGGTCTTGGTCTGCACCGGTAAAGCTGCCTTTTTTGTAACCGAAAAATTCGCTTTCCATCAGGTTTTCGGGAATTGCGCCGCAGTTCACCGCGATAAACGGGCCGACGGTACGCGGAGACAGTTCGTGTATGCTGCGGGCGGCCTGCTCTTTACCCGAACCGGATTCGCCGGAAATGTAAACCGGCACGTTGCTTCCGGCCAAGCGGCGGATTAAGTGGCGCACTTCCACCATCTGCGGCGACATACCCAAAAGGCGCGGCATATCGATATCGCCGCCAACTTCCGGCTCGGGTGCCATGCCTGCTGCAGCCTGGGTATTTTGCGTCGGGGCACTGCGGAAACGCTCGCGCAGGGAACTCAATGCACTCGGAGGTGTCATCGGACGGTCTATACCGCCGGAAATGCCTTTCCTGACGGTTTTCGCCGCGCTTTCAGACGGCCTTGAGGGGACGGCGGCTATGGGCTGCGGCCTCGGTGGCACGGGCGGCGGCACGAATGAAGGAACAGGTTGGGCAGCCGGAGCGGGGGGCGTAGGTGCGGCCGGAGCAGCCTGAGGCTTTTCTTCGGGCTCGTTTACTTTGACAGCCGATTTGACCAACGAACGCAGTTGCGACAGGGTAATCGGTTTTTGCAGGTAGTCGAACGCACCCTCTTTCAATGCCTCCACTGCCTGGTCGGCATTACCGAAAGCGGTAATCACGGCCACGGGTGTATCGAGCATCAGCTTATTGATGTGCTGGACCACTTCCAAACCCGAACCGTCGGGCATACGCATATCCGTCAATACCAGCGAATAGTCGTTGTTTTCCAATTTTTCTTTGGCATCGTCCACGCCGACGGCGGTATCCACCCGCAGCCCCATCTTCATCAGGGTCATTTCCATCAGGTCGCGGATGTCCGCCTCGTCGTCTACGACCAATACCGGA
>ERZ773010.243-NODE-243-length-41191-cov-12.350617_pt1 | contig 41191 bp, 29 predicted proteins | sample MGYA00580842_ERZ773010 | MGnify/ENA primary metagenome ERZ773010 (study PRJEB29015, sample SAMEA2737982) | human oral metagenome | biome: human oral; feature: human-associated habitat; material: dental | place: China | collected 2107 ... | reverse complement strand
CGCCGACCCCGGCGTGCGCGAGATCTGCGCCCAGGAGGGGTTGCAGCCGTGATGGCCATGCCATCCTGCAGGGCAGGGTGATGGCCAACATGCAAGCACGTGTTCGGCAGCAGAAGGCTGTCGAACACGATGCCTGGTTCAGGCGACAGGTTCAAGCCGGGCTGGATTCAGCCAACGCCGGAAGGTTGATTCCGGCGGCGGAGGTGGAGGCGCGGTTTGCTGAGAAGCGGGCTGCTACACGGCGCCAGCTAAAAGCTGGCGCTTCATGAGCGTTGCTGGTTGAAGTGCCTGATCGCGCGCTCGACCAAAGCCCGCTGTTCCGCTGCACGTCCTTCTATCATGGGGGCGACGTTGGCGGGGGTCTTTCGTATGCGGGCCATGGTGCGTTCGACTTTGCGTACTTAAACGGCTAGGGTAGCAGGATTTGCACCTCTTTGAGTTCTTTTTTTAACTTGCTATTGACTTTGTTAAGCAAGTTATCTATTGCGTCTTTGAAATCATCTTTCATGTACTCGGGGGAATCCGTGCATTTGAAAATATGAATAAGAAGTTGTGCCGCCTTGTCGGAGTGGGTTTCTAGAAGTTTGCTTTTGCGCAGGTTGCGACATATCATGTGGTACCCGAAAGTTTTGACCTCTGGGAATTTCGCGATTAATAGCATGGCATCCTGGATTTCCGAAGATAGGTGTGCAATCAAGTCAATCATATGCGTCACTTCTTGTTCTTCGAGTTTTGTTGGGATATTCTGTATTCTGTTCTCGATGAATTGGTGGAGCCAGTTCTTCCACATGATTTTTGCTATTTGATTTTCCTTGCTATGGGAAATGTATTTTTGAAGTTCGTTGTAGAAATGCTCTACTTCATCTAGGCTTAAATGGTTGAATAGAAAGGGAATTTGCTTATCATTTGGATTCGTGTTGATCTCAGCTAGAGTTCTTGTGATTGCCCTTATCAATCTTTCGCGGCGTATTTTTTCTTTGAATGTGATTAGCGCGTTCATCGCGTCTTCTAATAGCTCGCCGCTTAGAGGAGGGGGAAGGCATCCCCCCTCAAGCAAGCCATCCCAAGCCTGTTCGAATAGGTGAGGCTTATTCAGGGGGGAGCTCTTGAGAAGGGGGAGCATCCAATATTTTGTCCAAGGCTTATCAAGCCAAAATAGGAGCCTAGTATCCTTGAAAAGCATGGGTCTTCCTAGGTTTCCCATTTTCGAAGAGTTTTCGAGAATATGTTCAAATAAATCCTTATATTTCTTTGGAATGCTTCTTGGTTCATTGGAAGTGCTTTCTGTATGATGGAATAGCTCCATCATCCAGAAATTTACAACAATTCCGACGGAGCTGTATATGGACATACCGAGCCAGTTCTCGCTGACTGAAGGTGTGTTTTCTGTGGAGATACAATTCCAGAGTTCACACGATAGATCGTGAGCGCGATCACTAAGTCCTAATTTAAAGAAGTTGCTATTCTTGTCTCTACTTATATTTAGAAGAAGATCTGCAACTAGATCGTCTTGGTTTTTAAGAAGTCCTTCGTCTTTGAGTGTGTCAAGCACAAGAAGACATTGGTCTTTTGTTAAAGACACTGCTTTCAATCCTTGGAATGCGCGTTTCCATAGGTCTGATCCCCATTCATTGGCTTGAGCTAGCTCTTTTATGAGGTTAAGAGCCCATTCTGGTGATTGTGTACAGGCTTTGGTGATGTTTTCTAGAAGATGGTATCTATCGAAGTTTGCCATTTCTCCCGTGCTGCCATGGCTCAATAGTAGTTCTATGTTCGAGTGTGGTGGGTTGTTTAGCAGCTCTTGGACAGACAAGGGGGAGGGAAGGGTGGGAATAGCTTCGAGTCCGCTAGACCAAAATGGAAACTCAAAATTAGAGGGTGCGCGCAAATGTGGGTGCTCCACTTTGATAATTTCTAGCTTCGCAGTCGCGATGTTGCAATCAGGCTTGCTTTTTGAGAGCCATGTCAACCATCTGAATATGATTTCTGTACGCGTATTTTCTGAGTATTTTTTGCTTATGCTTACTGAGCTTGCCGTGCTCTCGAATATTCTTTGAACAAAATTCTGGCGAACCTTGTTCCTGCAGTATTTATAACTAATCGCAACTGCTCGATAAATTTCATGGTTCATGGGGATGGCCCCAAGGTCGATGTTGTTCATGATCCAATTTAGTTTCTCTTCGGGAGTTCTGTTTGGGTTAAGTATGCTTGCGTGAATAGCGAGCCTTTGTAGGATTTGGTGTTTTGACTTGATTAATACGTTTGCCCAAGAATCAAGCTGGTTTGTTTCATTGGTTTTTAGGAATTCCAGTGCATCGCGTGCAGCGTCAATCATTACGTCAATGCCAGGTATGCTTGTTTCATCATCATGCCTGCCATCGAGATCCTCAATAGCCATCCTATCCCAGCCAAAAGGGAGACTACCTGGATTCCAGATTTCATGACTGCTGGATATGTCTTCTAGTCGATCTATGATGCTTGTTAACAAGGGGGTGGCAATGAATTCAAGATTGGGTTTGATGTAATTTTCATACATATGCCTTGGATTCATTGAGTGTATACGGTGGTCAGTGAGAATGTGATTATTGGTGTTGTCCCTAATTGAGTAGTGTTTTGATGTAACATCGTATTCATTTATGGCCATGAATGCTTTAAGGATAGTTAATGGAGATTTGTGTTCATGGGCTTTTTCAGCAATCCATCTGAATACGTATTCATAGTTATGGATCTTGTGGTGTTTTCGTGTCGGCTTGGAGATTATTATAATGTCGGCCAATCGTTCGAAGAGATTTTTTTCAAGTATCCGGTTTTCTTTGATGTGCCTTCCAAATTGTTCCCATAGCTTTGGGTTTATCTCGAGGTTGTGCTTGAGTGCAAGTTTCAAGAGGGTGTTCGGATGATTGTTTGAGGGATGTTCGCCTAGCCATTGGGCGAGCATATCCTCTCTGTTGTTTAATGGATGGTCGTTGAATAGTGCGTTGAGATGTCCTTGCCTTTCAAGCCAAACAGGCCATTCTTCACCTCTGATGTGCTTTGTGAAGAGCTTTGTTGTGTCGTCTCTTTCGAGAATATGCCTGATTTCACCTTTTAGTGCATCGTCATCCGTGGGGGATGTTTTTGATAGTTCAATGATTCTTTGATTCCATTCCAATACCCCGCGAGAAGTCACTTCGGCGAGCTTTTTGATCGATCCATATAGCTCTTTGTACGGAGTGGAAGAATCAGTGTATTTTTTGAAAATAATCGGCTCAATGCCAAGAAGCTTCCAGTTTCCCTGATCATCTGTCAGCGCGAATCGTCCGGAAAGACGGTCGGCGGGAAGTGCTCGCGCAAGATAGTTCATGATTGCGTCATTGTGGCTATAGCCTATGAACAGGACCGTAAACTCTCGGAACACATCAACCAGGAAGCGCCGTGCCCATCCCTCTGTCAAGTAGGCGCGACCGAAATCAGCATCGGTCAGAACCATGTCCTTGGTGCGATGGGAGCTCAGTTGGGGTAATGCCCCATGTACATATACGATGCCGTTGAAGTCATAGCCTTGGGGTAGGGCCGGGGCTCTGTAGATGTTGGGTTCTCCCGAGAAGCTATCGTCGTTTTTAAGCTCCTTGTAGGCTTCTTCGAAGAGCAGGTCAAAGTTGGTGGTGATAAGTCTTGTTCTTTTGGAGTCACGAAATAGCCTGATGATGTTTCGATGAAGATCGTTGGGCTTGCTTCCTTCAGGGGATAACGGTTCTATAGCACGTTGATGTACGTCTATCCCTTTGTTGTTTAGCGTTCCAAGGAAGCGATCCAGAGGCTCTGTCGGCTCGAGGCCCGTTCCTGATGCGATATCTTTTGCCAGTTTCCAGAAGCTGGGGAGGTTTGATGGACTTCCCATGGAGACACCTGCGCCGGCGAAGATGACCAGCTTGTCATCCCTGATGGCGTTGAGGATACGTTCATCAAAGTCTACTGATCCGAACCTGGCCATGATCTTCCGAGTGTCTGTGTTGATTCTTTTGGCTATCGTAGCAGCTTGGCTTTGAAGTGAATGGTGGCGTTCGTGGGTCTGAGAAGCTCCGTAGTTTTCATGCGACATATTCACCCAAAAGAAAGGCCCCGTCAGGGGCCTTTCCTAATTTCAAGCTACAACCCAGACAGACTGCCGATCCACCTCAGAACCAATAGCCGACATTCAGCCAAACCTCACCCGGCTCAGGCAGGCCAGAGACACCGGATCGTCGGCTACAGCTCTCCGGGTTACTGGGAGGCACCGGATAAGGCTTCACCCCTTCTTGATCCCCCGTCTGTTCTCTTTCCGATAAAACACATACAACCAGCCGCAAGCGATCAGATACAGGCCATAGCAGAAAAGACGTTCAAGCCAGGTCTCAGTTCGCCAGTATCTCAATGCCACAGAGAATTATTCGGGCGGTACAACAACTACTTGCTGTTTCCCGTCTTCCAGAAATTCAATCCTTCTTATCGCCAGGCGCTGTAAAGTGCCTTTGTAATGCAATGGCGTATAAAAACGGATGCCTTCAATGCTGATGATCTTTTCCGGGCGATGTTTGTCGAGAAACTTGTTTCCTTGCTCGTCAATGAAACGGGGGGCGTTCACGGAATAGCTCCGTCCGCCATGTTCCAGTCCGAAAAAGGCCGGGCGTGCTGGCGGATAATATTTTATGTTGCCACTCAAGTGCACGGCTTCTTCACGAACGGGTTGGAACAGGCTCAGTACCAGCGTGCTGCCCAACAAGATCAGCAAGACACTCAGTAGTATCACGGACACAATCAATTCAGGTTTGCTTATTCTGGGAGTCACTTTTCCATCGTCCATTCATGTGCCGTCATTGTGCAAAGAAAAAGCCCCCGAAGGGGCTTTTTCTCATGTCAGACGACAAACCATTCAGCTATCGAACAACATCTCAGAACCGATAGCTGACATTCAGCCGGACATCACGTCCGGGTTCCGGCAGGCTGGAGACGCCGAACTGCTCTTCAGCTCACGCCGACATGCCCCGTTTCAGCAGCCACTGGCTGAACGGCCAGTCCACGCTGTCCAGCAGGTTCTTGGTGATGAGCCCCAGTTCGGTGTCACCTTCAATGCGCAGCTTGCGGTTGAAGAACAGGGTGTCGGGGTCTTCCTCGCGCATCATCATGCGCAGGAAGTCGATGCCGTTGGCGGCCAGTCGCAGGTCGGGGGCGCCTTCGTAGTCCTGGTCCAGAAACTTCTGGTCGTCGGCGCCAAAGCGCACCTTGATGCCGGCGTCCAGCACGTCAATCTCGAACTTCCTGCCGGCAAAGAGACTCATGTCGGCGGGCAGCAGGCCTTTCTTCAGCATGGTGTTCAGCGCCAGCACCAGGGCAAGGCGCGGTGGCCGGCCGGGCAGGTGGGCCACGACGCGGCTCACCCAGGCGGGGGCGATGATCTCAGGCAAGGGCATGGCTTTCCTCCTTCAGGGCCTCGATGCCGGGCAGTCCGCGCCAGTAGCCGTCCACGGGCGTGCCCACGGCCAGGCGGGTGAGTTCGGGCTGCACGTCGGCCCAGGTGGCCTTGCCGTCCAGCACGTCGCGGTGCAGGCGGATGATCTCGGGCATGTCGTGCAGCTGGGGCGAGAGCCGCAGCAGGCTCACGCCCATGGCCTGCAGTTCCTGGTGATGCGGCAGCAGGGTCTGGCTGCCGTAGGACATGGTCTGGATGCCGTTGATGGTCAGGAACGGCTTGCCTTCGCGGGTCTTCAGCACCAGGCCGTCTTCATGGTCCAGACAGCGGAATTCGCAGTGGTCCTTGTTGAGGTTGTAGTGGCGGGCGGTGAAGCAGCGTGACGAATAGGCCAGCGGCATGCGGCCCCAGCCGAACAGTTCGGTCTCGATGCCTTCGGTGGCCGCCAGGATGGTGGCCAGCTTGTCGTGGCTGAGTTCGGTGGGAGGCACCCAGCGGAACGCGCCCAGCTGGCGGAAGACGCCCAGCGTGGTCTCGTTGTAGATGTTGAGGCTGGCGCCGGCCACGAAGGGAATGTCGTGCTCGCGGGCCAGCCGTACCGCGCCCATGTCGTTGGCCTCGACCTTGAAGCGGTCCTGCCCGGTGATCTTGCGCAGCCGCCGCAGGTCGGTCTCGCTTTCCAGCAGCACCTGCGACGACAGGATGACTTCCTTGCCGCTGTCGGCCAGGTTCTCGGCCAGGCCATACCAGTCGGCAAAGCGCATCTTCTGGCGGCGCGAGCACACGACTTCACCCAGATAGATGGTGTCCACCGGGGCATCCAGCATGGAGACATAGAACTCCAGCAGCGTTTCCTTCTGCCAGAAGAACTGGATGGGACCCAGCGACAGCCGGATCGGGTTCCGGGATTGGATCGGTTCGCTCATCGTGCCTGTCTCCTCATTTCCATGGCCGGTTGTAGGCGCCCAGGGTGGTCTGGTGTCCTTCGGATACCTTGCCCAGGGTCTTGTTCCAGAGCGGATCGACCCGGAAGTGCGACGGGTCGGCCGCGGCAGCATCCAGCGCCTTGCGCAGCGTGTGGGTGACCTGGGCGGTGTAGGTGGGGCTGCGCTGGCGGCCCTCCACCTTGATGGCGGCCACGCCAATGCCGATGAGATCGGGCAGCATTTCCAGCACGTTCAGGCTGGTGGGCTCTTCCAGTGCGTAATACGTGGCGTCGTTCACCTCGAAGCGGCCCTTGCACAGCGTGGGGTAGCCGGCCGGTTCCTGCGGGTTGTAGCGGTCAATGAGGACGTGGTTGAGCCGCACGTCCATGCGGTCGGGAAGCTGTTCCCACCGCACGGCCTTGGCGGGCGAGCACACGCCCTGCATGTTGGGCGATTCGCCCGTGGCGTAGCTGGACAGGATGCAGCGGCCTTCCACCATCACACACAGACTGCCGAAGCCGAACACCTCGATTTCCACGTCGGTGTTTTCAATGACGTGCTTGACCTGGCTGAGGGTGAGCACGCGGGGCAGCACGGCGCGACGGATGCCGAACAGCTCCTTCATGAGGTTGATGGCCTCGTAATTGGTGGCCGACCCCTGCACCGACATGTGCAGTCGCAGGTCAGGGTGGCGATCGCGGGCATAGGCCATGATGGCCGGATCCGCCACGATGATGGCGTCAGCGCCCAGCAGCACGGCGGTATCGACCGCAGCATGCCAGCGCTTCACTTCACCCGCCTGGGCAAAGGTGTTGATGGCCATGAGCACCTGGCGACCGCGCGCATGGGCATAGGCCACGCCTTCCTGGGCGGATTTCATGTCGAAATTGAGCCCCGGGAAATTGCGCGCGTTGGTGGCGTCCTTCAGCCCCATGTAGACCGTGTCCGCACCATTGTCCACCGCCGTCTTCAGGGCAGGCAGGTTGCCCGCAGGGCATACCAGTTCCGGAATCCTTCGCATTATCTCTCCCTGTAATTTCGACGGTGAAAACCCGTCGATCATAGTGCAGGAGGATTTTCGGCTCAAGGCATGGCCGTTGATCCGGATCAAATGGAGGGGGTTATATGCAGAAATCTCATTTATTAACTGATGATCGATAGGGAAGTTAAGTTGTGATTGATCGTGATGTTAGGGTGGGGTGGGTTTTAATATTAAGGTGTGATTGATTTATGCGCTGGGCATGGTGGCCTGAAATATTAAGTTGTGATTGATTTGATAATTGGGTGATGGGTGATGGGTGATGGGTGATGGGTGACGGGTGATGGGTGACTGGAGGCGCGTTGGGCTAGGTTCCGGCATTCAGCCAGGTGGACAGATCTGGTGAGCGGTGCCGGCGGAGGAGGGTAGGGGCGTGCGGGCACCGACGCATCTCAAGATGTGCGACGAGTCAGCACTTTGAGAGGCGGTGAGCGTGCGGACGCCTCGCCGTTGGAAACCGCATGGTGCCTTCAGGGCTGCGAAGTGGCAGGGCACGCGGGCCTCAGCCTTGCCTCAAGCCGTGCGATGGATTCAGGGCCGAGGAGGAGGGGGGGCGCAGGTTTCGATCTGTAGCGAGACCTTGGCAGGGCCAGAAAAGCAAAAGGCCACCGCGAGGGTGGCCTTCTAGAATTTGGTGCCGGTGAAGAGAGTCGAACTCCCGACCTTCGCATTACGAATGCGCTGCTCTACCAACTGAGCTACACCGGCTTGGTGTTGAGCCTGCGATTCTAACCCGAAACCGGGGCTGTTTGGCAAGTCCGTCGGATGCGGGCCTGCAAGCGTGCGGCTGGAGCGAGACAGTGGCGGGGTGAATGGGCGTTTACGGACGACCGGCGGGGCCTGGTCCCTTGCACGTGTTCGATGGCCGCCCGATGTGATGGGCACCGGAGGCCGTTTGATTCTGGCTATGGCCAGCCCCCGTTCATGCGGCCCGGCAAGGAACGGCAGCGCAGGGAATCAGGGCCGGGGTGTGCCTTCGACATCGATCGGCGCTCTGGCCAGAAAATCCGCCACCGTCGGCCACTGCAGCCGCACGCGCAGCTCGCGCTTCAGGCGGCGGGTGTCCAGCCGGCGGGATTCGCGCATGAAGCTCATCCGCACTTCGGACAGGGTCCGGGCCAGTTCGGCCCGGGAGTGGCGCGGGGGACGGGGCAGGCCCAGGCGGTCGGCCACCTGGTCCAGGTAGTCGCCCAGGGTCATCTGGCTGTCGTCCACGGCGTTGATGACGCGCTGGCGCGGGCCATGCAGCAGGGCGGTGCGGGCAATGCGGGCCAGGTCGTCGGCGTGGATGTGGTTGGTGATCACGTCGTCGGCCGGCACCAGGGCCGGTACCTGCTGGCGCAGCCGCTCCACCGGCAGGCGGTTGGCGGCGTAGATGCCGGGCACGCGCAGCACGAGGGCGGGCAGCGGCGGCTGCTGCAGACGACGATGGCGCGCGCCAGAGACGCGGGCACTGTCACGGTGGGGGCTGTCCGGGCGTGCGCTGTCGGCGTGGGGGGGAGCAGCGCGAGGGCTGCTGGCGTTGGAGCGGTCAGGGCGATGGTTGGAGCCGTCAGGACGATGGTTGGAGCCGTCAGGACGATGGAGGCCGAAGCGCACCTGCCGCTCGGCGTCCACCCGGCGGCGGGCGCGGTCGGTCAGCGGGCGCAGCGTGTCGGTCTCGCGGGTGAAGGCGCCGCCCCGGTCGCCATAGACGCCGGTGGTGGACAGGTAGACAAGGCGCGGGGCCGGGGTGTGGCGGGTCCGGTCCTGGGCATGTGCGGCGGGGGCGGGCACGGCAAGCAACGCAGCCGCTGACCGGGCGCCCAGACGGTGGGCGCGGCCCGGGCGGGAAGCTTTGCTGGCGTGCTGGCCACGCGCCCGGGTCAGCGCCTGCATCCAGCCTCGTGTCAGCCGGTCGGTCACTTCGCCGTCGCGGCTGGCGGGCGGGGCGGCGTGCAGGACGTGGGTGGCCCAGCGGGCAAGGCGGTGGGCATCATCGGCCTGCATGGCCATGGCGCCGGCTGCGCGGATTTTCTGCAGGGTCTCGTCGCTGCGTGCCACGCCCATGACCTGCCAGCCGTGGTGCAGTTGCTGCACCACGCGCTGGCCGACGTCGCCGCAGCCGATGATCAACAATCGTTGACGGCGGAAACGCCGGGGAACTGGGCGATAATGCCGGGTTTGGCCTTTCTTCTGGATCATGTGCCAATCCTTACGGGGGAACTGACATGACTTACAACGTGACGATCTCGCCCAGCGGCCGCCAGTTCAAGGTGGACATCGGCACCACGGTGCTGGAAGCCGCGCTGGACCAGGGCATTGTGCTGCCTTATGGCTGCAAGGACGGCGCCTGTGGGGCGTGCAAGTCGCTGGTGACGGACGGTAGTGTAGAGCAGGGCAAGCACCTGCCGTCGGCGCTGTCGTCGGAAGAGATGACGCAGGGCTATGCGCTGCTGTGCACGGCCACGCCCACGTCGGACCTCACCATCGAGGCGGCGGTGGTGGACGGGGCCAGCGACATCCCGGTGCGCAAGCTGCCCTGTCGGGTGCGCTCCATCGAGGCGCTGGCGCCGGACGTGCGCTGTATCCGGCTGCAGCTGCCGTTTTCCGAGCGGCTGGAGTATCTGGCCGGCCAGTACGTGGATCTGATCTTCCCCGATGGCGTGCGGCGCAGCTATTCCATGGCCACGGCACCCGGCACGCTGGAGGACGTGGAGCTGCATATCCGCCACCTGCCGGGCGGGCATTTCACCGACCGGGTGTTTGGGGTGGGCTCGCGGCCGCCACTGAAGGAGCGTGAGATCTTCCGGCTGGAGGGGCCGTTCGGTACCTTCTTCCTGCGTGAGGACAGTGACAAGGCCGTGGTGCTGCTGGCCAGCGGCACGGGTTTTGCACCCATCAAGGCTATCGTGGAGCGGATCACGGCGCTGCAGGCGGCCGGCAGCTTCCGGCGGCCGGTGCGGCTGTACTGGGGCGGGCGGCGTCCGGCCGACCTCTACCACGACGCGCTGTGCCGCCAGTGGGAAAAGGACCTGGCCGACTTCCAGTATGTGCCGGTGCTGTCGGATGCGCAGCCCGAGGATGGCTGGCAGGGCCGTACCGGCTTCGTGCACCTGGCCGTGATGGCCGATCTGCCCGACATGTCGGGGCACGAGGTCTATGCCTGCGGTGTGCCGGTGATGGTGGAATCGGCCCGCCGCGACTTCGTGGCGCAGTGCGGGCTGGATGCGGCCGACTTCTACGCCGATGCCTTCACATCCGAGGCTGACCGGCAGGCTGCGGCCTGATCCGTCGCCCACAGGGGGCAGGGGCGGGCGAGGCGGGCGTTGATCTTGTCGTTGATCCTGATCCGTCGCCCACAGGGGGCAGGGTCCGGGCCAAGGGGGCCTGGCCCTGACCCCCGATTCTCTTCACGGACTGCCACCATGGCCGATTTCCTGTAATCTGGCTGGCAGTCGAAACGACGAAGCGCGTATCGGGCCGCCACGGGGGCGGCCCCGCTTCAGGAAAGGACCGGTGCACGGCAGCCGCAAGGCGCCGCTCGGGCCTTCCCCAGTGAGGAGATGATCATGAGACGACTGCTCACGCCCAGGAACCTGCTGCTGCTGGTCCTGCTGGTCGTGATGTTCTGGTCCTTCTACAGCGGTGCTTCGCCATCGCACAGCACGCCGCCGGCGTCGGCGGACAAGGCTGCGACGACGCAGGGCGGTGGCGCGGCAGGTGCGGCGCAAGCCTCGGATGGCGCACCTGAGCAGCCGGTGGGTTCACCGCTGGCCTATCTGCAGAAGCTGAAGGACGTGGCCGACAAGCCGGCCACCACTTACATCAAGCCTGGCCGGCCCACGCTGGTGAAGTTCTGGGCCAGCTGGTGCCCGCTGTGTCTGTCGGAACTGGCCGACACCAATGCCTGGGCCACTGATGAGCGCTTCTCGTCGGCGGTGAATCTGGTCACGCTGGCCTCGCCCGGCTTCCTGCACGAGAAGCCGCAGGCCGACTTCGTGACGTGGTATGGCGGGCTGGACTATCCGGCCATGCCGGTGCTGCTGGATGTGGGCGGCCTGCTGGCGCGGCAGCTGGGCGTGCGGGTGTATCCTTCGTGGGTGCTGCTGGATGCCGATGGCGGCGTGGCGCGGGTGGTGCGCGGGCGCCTGTCCGAAGCACAGGCGCTGGCCCTCATCGAGGACCCCGAGGCCGATCTGGCACGGCTGGCACAGGCCGAGCGTGCCTCCTTCTATCAACCGGATTCGCAAAAATCATCGAAAGTCATGAATACCAGGACCATCTATCTGGCCGGCGGCTGCTTCTGGGGCGTGGAAGCCTATTTCCAGCGCATCCCGGGCGTGGTGGATGCCGTATCGGGCTATGCCAACGGGCGCACGCAGAACCCCAGCTACGAGGACGTGATCCGTGGCGCGGGCCATGCCGAGACGGTGAAGGTGACCTATGACGCCGACCGCCTGAGCCTGGCCGACATCCTGCAGTACTACTTCCGCATCATTGATCCCACCAGCCTGAACAAGCAGGGCAATGACCGCGGTGCACAGTACCGCACGGGCGTCTACTACACGGATGCGGCTGATAAGGCCACCATCCAGCAGGCGCTGGATGCGCTGCAGCAGAAGTACAGCCGCCCGCTGGTGGTGGAGAACCTGCCGCTGCAGAACTTCTACGAGGCCGAGGAATATCACCAGGACTATCTGGCCAAGAACCCCAACGGCTATTGCCATATTGACGTGCGCAAGGCTGACGAGCCGCTGCCGGGCAAGCAGGCGGGCAATCCGCCGGCAGCCGCTGCCGCGGGCAAGGGCTTTGATGTGGCCAGCTACCGCAAGGCTTCCGATGCGGAGCTGAAGCAGCGCCTGAGCGCCGAGCAGTACCGCGTCACGCAGCAAAGCGGCACCGAGCGCGCCTTCACGCACGAGTATGACCACCTGTTTGCTCCCGGCATCTACGTGGATGTGGTGAGCGGCCAGCCGCTCTTCAGCTCGAAGGATAAGTTCGATTCCGGCTGTGGCTGGCCCAGCTTCACGCGGCCCATCCAGCCGTCGGCCGTCACCGAGCACGAGGACCTCAGCTACAACATGCGGCGCGTCGAGGTGCGCAGTCAGGCCGCCGATTCGCACCTGGGCCATGTGTTCCCGGACGGCCCGCGCGACAAGGGCGGTCTGCGCTACTGCATCAACGGCGCCAGCCTGCGCTTCATCCCGCTGGAGAAGATGGCTGAAGAGGGCTACGGCAACCTGGTCGATGCCGTGAAGTGATCAGGGCGTGACGGGGCGGCCGGTGAAGGCATCCGGCTGCCCCATTGAAGGGATCACGCCGCCATAAAAAAGCCCGGACCGAAGTCCGGGCAAAAAACCAACCAGGGAGGAATTCAGCCGGTGACTGAGGAAGTCACCGTTGCGGCTGAACAACGACATTCTCCAGCGATCGGTCTCGATGTGTTGCGTGTTTGCGTCATGCGGGTGTGCGGGGCCGATGGGTGGCCGGATGGCCGGGAACGAAGGGGGGGTGCCCGGGCTTTCCGTGTGCGTATTCGGAATGGGGCAGGGGCTGCTCTGTGGGCAACCCGTCATCGTGCGATACCTCGTGAACAAGGCGTCCTGCTGGGGCGCGCGCTGCCTCCGCAGCCGCACATGCGCTCGGTCCACGACCGACACGCTGCCACGCCTCCCTTGCGGCAGGGCATGGCAAACCGTCCGTGCAGCCGTCGGCAACCGGCCAGCCTGTGGGGACTGTTCCGTCATCGCCGGCTGCCTATGCTGTCCAGCGCCTGGGCCGGTTCGCGGCCTGCGGATCTCTGCTGCCCGGGCTTCGGGCCCGACGCGACATGGACGGGCACAACGGAAACGGTCGTTTGACGCGATGGGGTGTCGTCTATGTGGATGGTCTGGGGTGGCGCGCTGCTGGTGCTGCTGAAGTGGCTGGAGGTCGATCCGGTCTCGAACTGGAGCTGGTGGTGGATTCTGGCACCGCTGGGCGTGGCCTTCCTGTGGTTCGAGTTCTTCGAGCGGATGTTCGGCCGCGACAAGCGCCAGCTGGAGATGGCCGCTTACGAGAAGCGTGCCCGCGAGCGCGTGGCGCAGACCTTCGATCAGCAGGCCCGCCGTTCCTGAGCGTTTTCGGCCTGGGCATCTTCCGGCGGCCGGGCCGCGTCGGTGCGGCGGCCGCGTTGCGGTGTGGGGTGGCTGAAGTGTGTGCAGGACGCATCCTGACGGAATCCCCCCTTGAAAAGCATGTAAGAATGGCCGCTTGTCCATTCCGTCCGGCGCTCTTTCTTCCATGCTCGTCCATCCTCAGTTCGATCCCGTCGCCTTGCACATAGGCCCCCTGGCCATACGCTGGTACGGGCTGATGTACCTGGTGGCCTTCACGCAGTTCGTGCTGCTGGGGCGCTGGCGTATCGCGCAGCGTCAGCCGGGCCAGCCGCTTCATGGCTTCACCGGCAAGGATGTCGAGGACCTGATGTTCTACGGCGTGCTGGGTGCGGTCATCGGCGGGCGCCTGGGACACGTGCTGTTCTACGGGCTGTCGTACTACCTGGCGCACCCGCTGCACATTTTCTATGTCTGGGAAGGCGGCATGGCCTTTCACGGTGGCCTGGTGGGCGTGCTGCTTTCCTGCGCACTGTTTGCCCATCGACGTGGCGTGCGCTGGCTGGACCTGATGGATTTTGTGGCGCCGCTGGTGCCGCTGGGGCTGGCAGCCGGCCGGCTGGGCAACTACATCAACGGCGAGCTGTGGGGACGCGTCACTGACGTGCCCTGGGGCATGGTGTTTCCGCAGTCGGGTTCGGCGTTGCCGCGTCATCCGTCGCAGCTCTACGAGCTGGCGGCCGAGGGGCTGCTGCTGTTCGTGGTGCTGTGGTGGTATTCGCGCCGGCCGCGGCCCACGGGGGCAGCCAGCGGGCTCTTCCTGGTGGGCTACGGCCTGTGCCGCTTCCTGGTGGAATACGTGCGCGAGCCCGACGATGGTTTCTGGGGGCCGCTGACGGCTGGCCAGGCACTGACGCTGCCGATGCTGCTGGCCGGTGCCTGGCTGATGTGGCGGGCAGGGCGCAAGGCGGACTGACCGGCACATGGCCCTGACTGGCAGATAGCCTGCGACGGGCTGGCACCCTGATCATGATCGGGCGGAAGATCCGCCCGCAACGGGGCGCCTGTCGTTTGTGAGGCCCGAAATGCAGAAAGGCCCGGACATGCCGGGCCTTTCGTGGAATGGGGTAACCCCGCCTGTGCCGGTTGGCCGGCATCCTGAACCGTTGATTCAGTTCAGGTCGGCAAAGAGAGCAGCCACATCAGGTTCATCCGACGAGGGACGATCGCAACAGTGGCACACTGTTTTCTCTTCACCTCATGCATCGCATTGGTTCAAGGAATATATGGCCTGAACGAACACTGCAGGGTTGAACCAATTATACGCGCTTGTCTGTCGAAGGGGGCAAGTTCTGCCGGTTGTCTCTTTCGCGGCCGCCGATGAGTGGCCGGCCAGTGTGGTTTCGCTGTTTCAGCGAACGCCCTCGAAGCGGCGGATGCCGTCGTCCAGTTCGTTGTTGAGCTGGGTGACCAGGGTCTGCACCTGTTCGACGGTGGCGGCGCCGGAGTCGACCGGCTGGCCCAGGAATTCGTAGGTGATCTGCAGGGCGGCGTTGACGGCGATGCGCTCGACGCCGTGGGCCAGGCTGGCGTCACGGATCTCGCGCATCTTCTGGTCGACGATGCGCACGGCGTTCATCAGCCGCGGCTTCTCGTTGGGGGGAACCTGCAGCTTGAAGGTGCGGTCAAGGATCTTGACCTCGATCTGTTCCATGGCCATGGCAGCTCCTGGGGCTTTCAGTCTTTGTCGGTCTGCGGCAGCGGCAGCCGCGCCAGGGCGGATTCCACGCGGGCACGGGCTTCGGCCAGACGTTGCTGCATGTCGGCCTGGCTCATGGCGGCTTCACCCAGGCGGCCGCGCAGCAGCTGGTTTTCGTCAGAGAGCTGGCGGGTGATTTCAAGCAGGCGCCGGACGCGCTCGCCCAATAGCTGGAGATCGGTTTCCATGCCGCGGGATAGTAGGGATTTGTGACAGGGGGGTCAAGCGAAGCGACACCCCGGGGAATGGCTGTACACGATTTTGCCACGCGGCGCCCGATGGCGTCCGGTCATCGGGCCCCGGGCGTGTGTCATGGCTTCATCTGCGGCCGCTGTCGGTGCCGGAATGGAGCGATGCGTTGTCCATGACATGCCCCTGTAATGCCAGGTGGGGTTGTAACGACCACGTTGGGGTATGTCATGGCAAAGGCAGAAGCCTGCCTTTATCATCGAAGGTTCCTGAAAGGTCTGGGCCGGGGCTCGTGCTCTGTCGGCGAAGGTGTGCCGGCATGCGGAGCCATCTGAGCCTTTCATGGGCCGTCGGCTGCCGTGGCTCTGCAGTTCCCCTCAACCGTCGTTCTCCTATTTCAAGGCAAGATGATGCACAAGGTGTTGTCCCGCTCTCGCTGGCAGACTTTGCTGTCCTCCCTCCTGTTGGGTTCCGCGCTGTTTGCGGCAACCTCGCCCGCCGTGGCGGTCGATGCTGCACAAGGCGCAGGCGCGCAGGGGGCGGCGCAGGCCTCCGGGGCTGGCGATGCGCAGGCCGATGCTTCCCTGGACTGGAAGGCTGGTCCGCAGCGCGTGGGTTCGCTGGAGGTGGAGCTGGTCTCGGACTCCCGCCAGGTGATGCCGGGTGAGACCTTCCGCATCGGCATGCGCCTGCGACACGATCCGCACTGGCATACCTACTGGCGCAATCCGGGCGACACGGGCTATCCCACCCGCTTCGAGATCGAGGGGCCGGCCGACACGCAGTATTCCGACATCCGCTGGCCGGCGCCCGAGCGGCTGGCCATCGGGCCGCTGGCCAACTATGGCTACGAGGGCGAGGCCCTCATCTATCGTGACGTGACGCTGCCGGACAGCTTCAAGGGCCGTCAGGCGCGCTTCCGGGTCAAGGCCGAGTGGCTGATCTGCAAGGAAGTCTGCATTCCCGGCGAGGCTGCATTGCAGCTGGATGTGCCGGTGGGCGGCGTGACCGAGCCCGACCGGGCCGAGACGGCCAGTTTCGAGGCCGCACGTCGCAGTACGCCGGTGCCCGACCAGGAACCGGCGGCCGTGGGCTGGTGGCAGCGCGGTGGTCAGGCGGTGGTGGTGCTGCCGGATGCCGTCACGCAGGGCAAGGCACCGCGCTCGGCGCTGTTCCTTCCGTACTTCAGCGGGGTGGTCAAACCCGTGGCGGCGCAGAAGCTCATCGAGATCTCGGGCGAGGAAGGCCGCTATGGCCTGGCGCTGGAGCTGGATGAGCAGGGCGTGCGCACGGCCGATCCGGGCTGGGAAAAGGAAGGGGGTATCGTCGTCATCGACGGCGGGCAGCCGGTGGAAGTGAGCCTGCAGCGCCAGACGGTGGTGCCGGTGGCGGCTCGTACCGTGGCCATCGATGAACCGATCAAGGTGGACCTGACCGAGCCCGGCGCTGCCCAGGGCAATGGCGGCAAGAAGGGCGGGCTGCTGGGACAGTTGCAGCTGGGCGGTGCGCCGGTGCAGGGCGGACAGGACATGCCGGCGGCCGGCGCCATGGCGTCCGGTGCCAACGGGCAGGGCGCTGATGCTGCTGCGGCAGGGGCATCGAACGGCGCTGCGGGAGCGGCAGGCAGCGACGGTGCTGCGCCCGCCGCCCAGGCCGGACAGGATGGCAGCAGCCTGGGTGCCCAGGCCGAGCAGGCCGTCGATCAGGCACAGAACACGCTTGGCGCGCTGACGGGCACGCATGGGCAGGGTGAGTGGCTGGCACTGGCTGGCGCCATTCTGGGGGCGTTCATCGGCGGCCTCATCCTCAACCTGATGCCCTGCGTGTTCCCGGTCATCGGGCTCAAGATCCTTTCCTTCACCGAGGCGGCGGCCGGCAAACCGGCCGAGGCGCGTCGCCATGCCATGGTGTTCGGCCTGGGTGTGGTGGTCAGCTTCCTGGTGCTGGCGGCCATCCTGCTGGGGCTGCGGGCGCTGGGTCAGGCGGCCGGCTGGGGCTTCCAGCTGCAGTCGCCGGTCTTCGTGGCCGTGCTGGCGCTGCTCTTCGTGGTCATTGGTCTCAACCTGTTTGGCCTCTTCGAGGCCGGCACGCGGCTCACGCAGCTGGGGGCGGCCGGGCAGGGCAGCCAGCAGGGCTACTGGGGCAGCTTCATGACCGGCGTGATGGCGGTTGTGGTGGCCACGCCCTGCACGGCGCCCTTCATGGGCGGTGCGGTGGGCTTCACGCTCAGCAGCTCGCCGCTGCTGGTGCTGGTGGTGTTTGCCACCATCGGCGTGGGCATGGCGCTGCCGTATCTGGTGCTGGCCAGCAGTGAGCGCCTGCTGGCGATGCTGCCGCGCCCCGGCGCCTGGCTGCAGACCTTCAAGCAGCTGCTGGCCTTCCCGATGTTCATCACCGCGGCCTGGCTGGTCTGGGTGCTGGCGCTGCAGTCCGATGCCCAGGGCGTGCTGCTGTTGCTGCTGGCTGCCATCTTCCTGTCCTTCAGCTGCTGGATCTACGGCCGCTGGCAGTTCGAGCTGCGGCCGCGCAGTGCGCGCAGCGCGCCGGCCTGGATCATCACCGCGCTGCTGTCGCTGGTGGCCTGCGGCGTGCTGGTGAGCCGGCTGCCGGTAGTGGCTGAGGCCGCCCAGACGCAGGCCGCGCCGGTGCCGGGCAATGCCGCAACCAACGGTCCGGTGTCCATGCTGCCACCCTCATGCAAGCCGGAGGCCGATGGCCGCCTGCCGGCATCCTGCCGGGGCTGGCAGCCGTGGTCGGCCGAGCGCCAGGCCGCGGCCCGCGCTGCGGGCGTGCCGGTCTTCGTGGACTTCTCGGCCGCCTGGTGCCTGAGCTGCCAGGTCAACGAGAAGGTGGCGCTGAACCGCGACGAGGTGCAGGCCGCCTTCCGCGACCGCAACGTGCTGCTGCTCAAGGCCGACTGGACGCGCCGCGATCCGGCCATCTCGGCCGAGCTGGCCCGCTTTGGCCGCAACAGCGTGCCGCTCTACCTGTTCTATGACGGCCGCGATCCGAAGGCCGCGCCCGTGCAGCTGCCTGAGCTGCTGACGGTGGATACCGTGCTCAAGGCCATCGGCGCGGCGAAGTGAGCGACATCCCCGGCCGCCTGAAGGCGGCCGGATCGGATCGTCATGAGCGCGCTGCAGCGGCCATGGACAGGCCGCTGTGAGGTGGATGACCGGCCCGGTTCGGGCCGGTTTTTTCTGGGCAGTCGCTGCTATCCGGGTGGTTCCATTGCCCGGGCGGGTCTGCCCTGGTATCGGGCCGTGTCGTGATCCGGCCGGTTTGTTCAGGCCGATGGGTTGCCGCTGGAAAGCCCCAGCACGGCCCGCATGTCGTACAGGCCATGGGCCTTGTCGGCCAGGAAGCGGCAGGCGCGCAGGCTGCCGTCGGCGTAGTGGGCGCGGCTGGTGGCGCGGTGGCGGATCTCGATCTGCTCGCCGTTGCCGGCAAAGAGCACCGTGTGGTCGCCCACGATGTCACCGCCGCGGATGGTGGAAAAGCCGATGCTGCCGGGCTGGCGCGGGCCGGTGTGCCCTTCGCGGGCGAAGACGCCGATCTCGGCCAGCGGCTTGCCCAACTGCGCGGCGATGGCTTCGCCGATGGCCAGGGCCGTGCCCGAGGGGGCATCCACCTTGTGGCGGTGGTGGGCCTCGATGACCTCAATGTCGGTGTCGGCCAGCATCTGCGTGGCCAGCTCGATGAGCCGGATGGCGGCATTGACGCCCGGGCTCATGTTGGCGGCCTGCACGATGGCGATGTCCTGTGCCGCCTGCTGGATGCGGGTGCGCTGCTCGGTCGAGAAGCCGGTGGTGCCGATGACCATCTTCACACCATGCTGCCGGCAGGCGTCCAGGTAGGCCATGCTGGCTTCGGGACGGGTGAAGTCGATCAGCACCTGGCAGCCGGCCAGGGCTGCGTCGGTGCGGTCGGTGATGGTCACACCCGTCTTTGCGCCCATGAAGGCGCCAGCATCGGTGCCCAGCGCCGGGCTGTCGCTGCGGTCCAGTGCGGCTGCCAGTTCCATGTCGGGGGCGGCCAGGACGGCCTCGATCAGCATGCGCCCCATGCGGCCGGAGGCGCCAGTGATGGCAATCTTCATGAATTCACGTGCCTTTCGGTGGGTTGATAGCCGGGCAGGGCCGGATCGTTCGGGTCGTCGCGCTCGGGCAGGCGGTCATGCTTGATGTCGCTGACGCGGCCGTCGGCAAAGAACACCGTCACGCGGCGCAGCTCGGAATCGCCGTTCGGATACTGGAAGCGGAAGACGTATTCCCAGCGGTTGGGGTGGAACACGTCGGCCAGCAGCGGGGTGCCGATGCGCAGCCGCACCTCGTCGGGCGCCATGCCGGTGTGCACCTCGTCCAGCATCTGCTGGTTGATGTAGTTGCCCTGCGGAATGGCAAAGCGATAGGGTTCCAGAAAGCCGCTGCGCGAGCGGTCGCTGGCGCAGCCGGCCAGCGTGGCGGCCGCGGCCAGCAGCAACAGCGTGCCGGGGATGCGGGAAAGACGGATGGGCATCAGAGGGATGGGCTCCTGGGTTGTGCGGAGGGTGCCGGCGGCATGGCGCGGTCCGGGCCTGAACCGGCAATGATGCCATGGCTGGCGCCGCAGGGCGGGCCGGCGGGCATGATGCGGGCGCCGTGGAAGGCACGGGGGCGGTGCGACACTGGCCAGGCCGTCTGTCGCTTCCTGGGCACGCCGGCCGTCGGGCGCTGTGTAAAGTTCCTGCAAAGTTCGGGCTGCCAGGGGCCGGCCGGTGCAGGCATCCCCGTATGATAAGGGCTTCCTTCTCCCTGCTGTTCCCGCCTTCATGTCCTTATCGTCTCACAAGGCGTCCGGGCGCCGTACCACGCTGGTGGTCACGGCCCTGGTGCTTCTGGCCGTGGGTGCCGGCCTCTGGTTCTGGGTTCTGAAGCCCGCTTCCCATGGCGCTGCTGCGCCGGCGGGCATGCCCCCGCCGCCGGGTGCCGGTGGGCCGGGTGGTCACGGTGGCATGTCGCCCGTTACCGTCAGCGTGGTGAGTGCCGAGCAGGGCGCCTTCCCCGTGGTGATCCGCGCCGTGGGCAACGTCACCCCCTACAACACCGTCACCGTGGTGCCGCAGGTGGAAGGGCGGCTGCTGCGCGTGCATTTCCAGGAGGGTGCGCACGTGCAGGCCGGCCAGCTGCTGGCCGAGCTGGATCCGCGCGCCTTGCAGGCCAGTCTGGACGAAGCGCGGGGCACCCAGGCGCAGAACCAGGCCGAGCTGAAGAACGCCCGTTCCGATCTGGCGCGTTACGAGCGGCTCTATCGACAGGATTCGGTGTCCCGCCAGCAGCTGGAGACCCAGCGTGCGCTGGTGCGGCAGCTGCAGGCGCGTTCGACCACCGATCAGGCCAAGGTGGACAACGCCCGCGTGCAGTTGGGCTACACGAAGATCCACGCGCCGGTGGCCGGCCGGCTGGGGCTTCTGAAGACCAACATCGGCGCGATGATCGGCCCTTCCACCACGGATGGCCTGGTCAGCATCGTGCAGACCGACCCCATCTCGGTGATCTTCGGCGTGCCGGAGGTGCAGCTGACAGCGCTGCGCGAGGCGATGGCCACCGCTGCCGGCAACGGTCTGGCGGTGGAGGCCTGGGACCGCAGCGAGCAGGGCCGGCTGGCCAGCGGCCGCCTCACCACGCTGGACAACCAGATCGACACCACGACCGGATCGCTGCGGGTTCGGGCGCGCTTCGACAATCCGGGCGAGACGCTCTTTCCCAACCAGTTCGTGAACATCCGCCTCACGCTGCAGACGCTGCCCAAGGCCGTCAGCGTGCCGGTGGATGCGGTGCAGTTCGGCACCCAGGGCAACTATGTCTATGTGGTGCGTGATGACAAGGCCCATGTGCAGGTCGTGAAGCTGGGCGCCACCACGGCCGATCGGGTGCAGATCGTCGAGGGCCTGGCCGCCGGCGAGCGGGTGGTGCTGGAAGGCATGGACCGGTTGCGCAACGGCAGCGTCGTGAAGATCGTGGCCGCCACCGAAGGTGATCCGGATGCACTGCTGGCCCCGGGGCCGGGTGAAGGCCCGGCCGGTGGCCCGCCGCCCGGACCCTGAGCGCCGCCATGAATTTCTCCCGTCCCTTCATCCTGCGGCCTATCGCCACGTCGCTGCTGATGGTGGCGCTGCTGGTGGCCGGCATGCTGGCCTGGCGGCTGCTGCCGGTGGCGGCGCTGCCGCAGGTCGACTATCCGGTCATCCAGGTGCAGGCCACGCTGCCGGGTGCCAGTCCCGACACGGTGGCGCGGATGATCACCGCGCCGCTGGAGCGCTATCTGGGCCAGATTTCCGGCCTCAAGCAGATGTCCTCGGCCAGCGGCGCCGGCGTCTCGGTCATCACGCTGCAGTTCGCGCTGGACAGTGACCTGGGCGTGGCCGAGCAGGACGTGCAGTCGGCGCTGGACAATGCCGAGAGCCTGCTGCCCGATGGCATGCCGGCCCCGCCGCGCTACCGCAAGGTCAATCCGGCCGACACACCGATCCTGACGCTGGCGGTCAGCTCGAAGACCCTGCCGCTGCCGCAGATCCACGACCTGGTGGACACCCGCATGGCGCAGAAGCTGGCGCAGGTACAGGGCGTGGGTCAGGTGAGCCTGGCCGGCGGCCAGCGCCCGGCCATCCGCGTGCAGGCCGATTCCGCCGCGTTGAAGGCCGCCGGGCTCACGCTGGCCGACGTGCAGAAGGTGATTGCCTCGGCCAACGCCAATCTGCCCAAGGGCAGCTTTGATGGCCCGGTGCGCAGCACCATGCTGGACGCCAACGACCAGCTGACCACGGTGGCCCAGTACGAGGACCTGGTGGTGACCTGGAAGAACGGCGTGCCGCTGCGCGTGCGCGACGTGGCCACCGTGGTGCAGGGGCCCGAGGACCGCTTTCTGGCCGCCTGGGCCGATGCCGAGCGGGCCATCCTGATCAGCGTGCAGCGCCAGCCCGATGCCAACGTCATCGAGGTGGCTGATCGGGTGCGTGCGCTGCTGCCGCGGCTGACGGCCACGCTGCCGGCCAGCGTGGATGTGCGCATCCTCACCGACCGTACCGAGAGCATCCGCAGCTCGGTGCGCGACGTGCAGGTGGAGCTGGTGCTGGCCGTGGGGCTGGTGGTGCTGGTGACGCTCGTGTTCCTGCGCTCGGTGCGCATGACGCTGATTCCGGCTGTGGTGGTGCCCATCTCGCTGGTGGGCACCTTTGCCGCCATGTACCTCGCCGACTATTCGCTCAACAACCTCAGCCTGATGGCGCTCACCATCGCCACCGGCTTCGTGGTCGATGACGCCATCGTGATGATGGAGAACATCGCCCGCCACCGGGAGCAGGGCAAGCCGGCGCTGCAGGCCGCCCTGGACGGCGCGAAGGAGATCGGCTTCACGCTGGTGTCACTCACCGTCTCGCTGGTGGCTGTCCTGATTCCGCTGCTCTTCATGGGCGATGTGGTGGGGCGGCTCTTTCATGAATTCGCCGTCACGCTGGCGGTGGCCATCGGCATCTCGCTGCTGGTGTCGCTCACGCTCACGCCCATGATGTCGGCGCGGATGCTGAAGGGCGAGACAGGGCACGGGGCAGGGCCGTCGGCGCGTCCCGCGCTGCTGGACCGGCTGATTGCCGCCTACGGCCGCAGCCTGGACCGCGTACTGGATCACCAGGGGCTGATGCTGCTGGTGATGCTGGCCACGCTGGGACTGACGGTCTGGCTGTATCTGCTGGTTCCCAAGGGCTTCTTCCCGGTGCAGGACAGTGGCGTCATCCAGGTGGTGACGCAGGCGCCCGGCACGATCTCGTTCGAGGCCATGAAGAAGCAGCAGGAGGCCGTGGCCCGCCAGCTGCTCGATGACCCGGACGTGGCCAGCCTGTCGTCGTTCATCGGCGTGGACGGCAGCAACACCGCGCTCAACACGGGGCGCATGCTGCTGAACCTGAAGTCGCACGAGGACCGTGCCGACGACGTACTGGCCATCATCGACCGGCTGCGCCGCCGGATGGCCGAGCGGCCCGAGGCCGAGCGCCGGACCATGGGTGTCTGGTTCCAGCCGGTGCAGGAGCTTTCCATCGAGGACCGCATCAGCCGTGCCCAGTACCAGATGACGCTGAGCACGCCCGACACGGCGCTGCTGGCCGAGTGGGTGCCGCGCCTGCAGGCTGCGCTGGCCCAGCGGCCCGAGCTGGCCGACATCGGTAGCGATCTGCAGAACGACGGCTGGCAGGCCTACGTGGAGATTGACCGCACAGCCGCCGCCCGTCTGGGCGTGCAGGTGCAGACCATCACCGCGGCCCTGCAGAATGCCTTCGCGCAGCGGCAGATTGCCACGCTCTTCACCCAGTCCAACCAGTACCGCGTGGTGCTGGAGCAGGATCCGGCGCGGGCCCAGGGCATGGCGGCACTGGACCATGTGTTCGTGGCGGCTTCCGACGGCACGCCGGTGGCGCTTTCCGCTCTGGCACACTGGAGCAGTCGCAAGGCGCCGGTGGTGGTGAACCATCAGTCGCAGTTCCCGGCGGCCACGCTGTCCTTCAACCTGGGCAATGGCCATTCGCTGGGGGATGCGGTGGCAGCCGTGGAAGAGGTGCAGCAGCAGCTGGGCTGGCCGCTGTCCATCGAGAGCCGCTTCCTGGGGGCGGCCGAGGCGTTCCGGGCATCGCTGTCGAACACGCTGTGGCTGGTACTGGCCGCCGTGGTGGTGATGTACCTGGTGCTGGGCATCCTGTACGAGAGCGCCATTCACCCCATCACCATCCTGTCCACGCTGCCCTCGGCCACGGTGGGGGCGCTGTTGGCGCTGCTTGTCAGCGGTCGGGCGCTGGACATGGTGGCCGTCATCGGCATCGTGCTGCTCATCGGCCTGGTGAAGAAGAACGGCATCATGATGGTGGACTTCGCGCTGGAGGCCGAGCGTCATGAACGGCTGTCGGCGCGCGCCGCCATCCACCGTGCTGCCATCCTGCGTTTCCGGCCCATCCTGATGACCACGCTGGCCGCGCTGCTGGGCGCGCTGCCGCTGATGCTGGCCAGCGGATCGGGCGCCGAGCTGCGCCAGCCGCTGGGTCTGGTGATGGTGGGCGGGCTGCTGGTCAGCCAGGTGCTCACGCTCTACACCACGCCCGTCATCTACCTGTTCTTCGAGCGGATCGCGCAGCACCGAGGCCGATGAAGCCGTTCTTTCCGCTGACCTGCTGCCCATGAGCCCGTCCCTGCCGTGATTGCCCGACGCCGATGAATCTGTCCCGCCCCTTCATCCGCCGACCTATCGGCAGCACCATGCTGGCGCTGGCCATCCTGCTGGCCGGCTGGCTGGCGTGGCGACAGCTGCCGGTGGCGCCGCTGCCGCAGATCGACACGCCGATGGTGGTGGTCTCGGCCAGCCTGCCCGGGGCCAGCCCCACCAGCATGGCGGCGACCGTGGCCGGGCCGCTGGAACGGGCGCTGGGCGCCATTGCGGGGCTGTCGTCCATCTCGTCGTCCAGCAGCACCGGCACCACCGAGGTGCGGCTCTTCTTCGACATCGACCGTGACCTGAACGAGGCCTCGCGCGAGGTGCAGGCAGCCATCAACGGCGTCATCGACCAGCTGCCGCCCGGCATGCCCAGCCGGCCCACCTTCCGCAAGCTCAATTCCTCCACCTCGCCCATCCTGGCACTGGCGCTGTCGTCGGCCACGCTTCCGCCCAGCCAGCTCTACGACCTGGCCGACAACATCGTGCTGCAGAAGATTTCGCGCGTGCAGGGAGTGGGCGAGGTCTCGCTGGGCGGCGCATCGCTGCCCGCCGTGCGCATCCGTTTCGAGCCCAGCGCGCTGGCTGCCCTGGGCATGTCGCTGGAGGATGCACGCCAGGTGGTGGTGGCCGCCAGCGCCGAGGCGCCCGAGGGTTTTCTGGAAGATGAAGGCAACCGCTGGCTGGTGGCCACCGGTCGCAAGCTGAAGAACGCGGCCGACTTCTCGGACCTGGTGCTGCGCTGGAAGAACGGTCAGGCCGTGCGGCTCTCGGACGTGGCCGAGGTAAGCGATTCGGTGGAGAACCGCTACAGCAGCGGTTTCCACAACCATCAGCCCGCCATCATTGCGCTCGTCACCCGTCAGCCCGATGCCAACGTGGTGGCCACCATCGATGCCATCAAGGCCACGCTGCCGCAGCTGCAGGCCATCCTGCCGCCGCAGGCCAGCCTCACGGTGGTGATGGACCGTTCGCTGGGCATCCGTGGCAGTCTGGCCGAGGCGCAATGGACGCTGGTGTTCTCGTGCCTGATCGTGGCGGCCGTGGTATGGCTCTTCGTGGCACGGCTGCGCACCGCGCTCATTCCGGTGGCGGTGATTCCGGTCTCGCTGATCGGCACCTTTGCTGTCATCTGGCTGGCGGGCTTCTCGCTCAACAACCTCAGCATCATGGCGCTGGTGGTGGCGGCCGGCCTGGTGGTCGATGACGCCATCGTCGTGCTGGAGAACATCACCCGCCACACCGAGCGGGGGCTGTCGCCTTACCGGGCTGCGATGCGCGGGGCGGGCGAGGTGAGCTTCACGCTGCTGGCGCTGAACGTGGCGCTGGTGGTGGTGTTCGTGGCCGTGCTGTTCATGGGCGGCATCATCGAGCGGCTGTTCCGCGAGTTCTCGCTCACGCTGGCGGCGGCCATCGTCATCTCGCTGGTCGTGTCCATCAGCCTGACGCCCGCACTGTGCGCGCATGGGCTGCCGCGGGAGAAACGGCGGAAGGTGGCCAAACATGGCGCTGCACAGGCTGCCGCTTTGCCGGGGGACATGTTCGAGTCTGCCTACGATGCAGGGCAGGGGACGCCGGGGGATGGATGGGTGTCTAAGCGGGATGACGCCGAAGTGGCCCGCGCCCCATGGCATCGGCGCCTGCTAGGGCTTCATGCCAGCTATTTCCATCATCTGCAGGCAGCCTATGAGCAGTCGCTGGCCTGGATGCTGCGCTATGCCTGGTATGGGGTTGTGGCCCTGGCGGGATTGATCGCTGCCAGTGTCTGGCTGTTTGCCAACCTGCCACGCTCGGATCTGCCCGAGCAGGACACGGGCGTGATTGGCGCCTTCATCCGGGGCGATGACGGCTTCTCCTTCCAGATCATGCAGCCGCGCATCGAGCGCTACCGCCGCTGGATCCTGTCCGATCCGGCCGTGCAGGATGTGGCCGGCATCAGCGGTGGCAATGGCGGGCTCACCAACGCCCGCCTGGTCATCACGCTCAAGCCGCTGGCTGAACGCAAGGTGTCGGCGCGTCAGGTCATCGACCGCCTGCGCCGCAACGCACCGCAGATGGCGGGCACCATGTTCTTTGGCCGTGTGGAGCAGGACCTGCAGCTGTCGCCCCCGAAGTTCGGGGACGACGCCGATCACGTGATCGTGCTGAAGTCCGGCGACCGGGATCTGCTGCGGACCTGGAACCAGCGGCTGGGTGTGGCGCTGTCAAAGCGCCCCGAGCTGGAGAACGTCCGCTACAGCCTGGGTGAGGACACCCGCCAGATCGTGCTGGACATCGACCGCAACACGGCCAGCCGACTGGGTGTGCAGCTGACCGACATCTCGGCGGCGCTCAGCAATTCGTTCGCGCAGCGCCAGGTGGCCACGCTGTACCAGGACCGCAACCAGTACCGCGTGGTGATGGAGGTCTCCGAGCGCTTCACCGAGAACCCGCTGGCGCTGGATCGCGTGCAGATCATCACCAGCGAGGGCAAGTCGGTGGCGCTGGCCGAGGTGGCCCGCTGGCACTTCGGCATGGTGCAGGACCGCGAGCGCCACGTGGACCAGTTCTCGGCTTCCACCATCAGCTTCTCGGTGGCGGCCGATGTGACCGACGCCGCGGCCCTGGAGGCCGTGCGTGACGTGATCGACGCCGAGCGCATGCCGGTCACTGTCATCGCCGACGTCGACGGCGACGATGGCCGACCCAAGTCGCTGGTCAAGGCCGACGGCCAGGGCTGGCTGATCCTGGGCGTGGTGCTGGCCGTCTACCTGGTGCTGGGCATCCTGTACGAGAACCTGCTGCATCCGATCACCGTGCTCTCCACCATTCCCTCGGCGGGCGTGGGGGCGCTGCTGGCGCTGTGGGCCAGCAACACGCCGTTCAGCCTCATCGCGCTATTGGGGCTCTTCCTGCTCATCGGCGTGGTGATGAAGAACGGCATCCTGATGATCGACGTGGCGCTGAAGAAGCAGCTCCACGAAGGACTGGCCCCGCGGGTGGCCATCCTGCAGGCGGCCGGCCAGCGCTTGCGTCCGATCCTGATGACCAACGTGGCCGCACTGGCCGGCGCCATTCCGCTGGCCATGGGCCTGGGCGATGGCGGCGAGCTGCGCCGCCCGATGGGTCTGGTCATCATCGGCGGCCTGGCCGTCAGCCAGCTCATCACCCTCTACACCACGCCGGCGCTGTACCTGCTGCTGGAGCGGTTGCAGCAATGGCTGCGACGGGTGCGGCGCTAGAATGGCCCCCCTTCCTCCTTGACTGAATCATTCGCTCCCGGAGCATCATCCGCATGGACACCCTGCTGAGAATCGTCCGCTTCACCAACAAGACCTTCGCCCTGTGGGTGCTGCTGTTCGGCGCCCTGGGCTTCGTGTTTCCAAGCCTTTTCCTGGATCTGCGCAGCTGGATTCCCTACCTGCTGGCTGCCGTCATGCTGGGCATGGGCCTCACGCTGTCGGTAAAGGATTTCGCCGGCGTGCTGCGCTATCCGAAAGCCGTTCTGGTGGGCGTGTGCGCCCAGTTCCTCATCATGCCCGCCCTGGCTTGGGGGCTGTGCAAGGTCTTTGACCTGCCGCCCGATCTGGCTGTGGGTGTGATTCTGGTGGGCGCCTGCCCGGGCGGCACTGCGTCCAACGTCATGACCTATCTGGCCCGTGGCAACACGGCGCTGTCGGTGGCCTGCACCACGGTGGCCACGCTGCTGGCGCCGCTGCTCACGCCGCTGGTGTTCTGGCTGTTTGCCTCGCAGTGGCTGCAGGTGGATGCCTCGGGCATGTTCCTGTCGGTGGTGCAGGTGGTGCTGCTGCCCATCATTGTGGGTCTCATCATCAAGGCCATCCTGGGCCATCGCATCGACCACGTGGCCGAGACCATGCCGCTCATCTCGGTCATCGCCATCGTGCTGATCGTCGGTGCCGTCGTGGCCGGCAGCAAGGACCGCATCATCGATTCGGGCCTGCTGATCTTCGGCGTGGTGGTGCTGCACAACGGCTTGGGCTACCTGGGCGGGCTGCTGGCTGCGCGTCTGTTCCGGCTGCCACTCTATGACGGCAAGGCGCTGGCCATCGAGGTCGGCATGCAGAACTCCGGTCTGGGCGCCACCCTGGCCGGCCTGCACTTTGCCAGCGCACCCATCGTGGCCGTGCCCAGCGCCGTCTTCAGCTTCTGGCACAACGTCTCGGGCCCCATCCTGGCCACCTGGTTTGCCAGCCGGCCCAACGGTAACGAGGGCACGGAAGAAGCGGGCGGGAAGGGCGCCTGACCGGGCTTCACGACCGGGCTTTCATGCTGGAAAGGCCGGTCGTGCTGACATGGTGCCGGCCGATCCGGCATCGCATCGGTCAGCCCTGCGGCTTGCGGACGGTCTGATGCGCGGTCGGACGGTCTGACCTGCAGTCGGACGGTCCGGCTGGCGATTTCCCGCTGCAAAAAGGGGGAATATCCGCCACAACCACACCCGGACCATTGCTGGCGTCGTAAACTGGGGCGGCACCCGTGCTTCACCCTTTCTCCACCTTCCCTGGTTTGCTTTCATGCCTGACATGACCGCTCGGACCCCGATGACCGTGACGACCCTCTTTCGCCGCACCACGCTGGCGACCAGCCTGCTGCTGGCGCTGGCTGGCTGCAGCGTCATGACACCCTACAAGGTGCCTGCCTCGGCGCTGGAAGCACCGCTGGAGCAGAACAGCGGCTGGCATCTGGCGTCCAGTACGGAACGTGAGGCAGCCGCGAACCAGTCGCAGGCCGGCCAGAACGGTGCCGTTGGTCAGAAGACGGGGACTGCCGACAAGGCTGCGTCCCGGGGCACGGATCCCAGCGCAGCGGGAGGGCCGTCCGGTGGCACGGGGGGTGATGCCGGCCGCCCGCCCGATGACCGCATTGCCGTCGTCAGCCTGATCGATGGTGCGGCCTTCCAGGATCCGGTCCTGAAGGATCTGCTGCAGCGCCTGCAGTCCGGAAACCTCTCGATGGTGCAGGCCGAGGCCCGGCTGCGCCAGGCCCAGGCCACGCTGTCGGGCGCGGGGGCCGCCCGCCTGCCGCAGGTCGGTGTCAACGTCCAGGGGGGCCGATCGGGCAGCAAGGGCAGCACCACGGGCCGCAGCAGTTCCGGCGGCAATGCCGGTGCGCTCAGCGCCCTGGGACTGGACCAGGACACGCTGTCCCAGCTGGGGGGCAACGGCAAGGGTGCCACCAACAACGTTCAGGCCGGCACCACCATCAGCTGGGCCCCGGACCTGTGGGGCAAGGTCTCGGCCCAGGTCGAATCGGGCCGTGCCGCCGTGCAGGCGGCCGAGGCCAACCGTCGCGCTGCCGAGCTTCAGGCCCAGGTCAGTCTCATCCAGGCCTACTGGCGCATGCGTCTGGCCGAAGCGCAGCTCATCCTGCAGGCCCGTTCCGAAGCGACCTCCGAGCGTTCGCTGCAGCTCACCCGCAATCAGTACCAGGCCGGCCTGGTGACGCGGGCCGACGTGGTGCAGGCCGAGACCAGCCTGCAGTCGGTTGTCACCCAGCGCCATGCCCTGGAACGCAGCCGTGACACCGAACGCCACGCCATTGCCGTGCTGCTGGGCCTGCCGCCCTCGTCCCTGAGCGCCGCCGATCTGGCGCCCACTGCCATGGCCAACACGGTGCCGGGTGGCAAGGATGCCTCGGCACCACCCGTCATGCTGCCGGCCGTGCCCGCCATTCCCGAGACGCTCTCCATCGACCTGCTGCGTCGTCGCCCCGACGTGCGCGTGGCCGAACGCCAGGTGGCGGCAGCCAATGCCGACGTGGGCGTGGCCCGCGGCGCCTGGCTGCCTGACCTGACATTCAGCACCACCGGCACCCTCAGCTCGGCCACGGTCGCCAATCTGCTGTCATCGCCGTTGCGTTCCTGGTCGGTCGGCGCCCAGCTGGCCCAGACCCTGTTCGACGGTGGTACCCGCAATGCCGCCCTGAAGACCCAGGAAGCCGCCTATGACGAGAAGGTGGCGGCTTACCGCCTGCAGGTGCTCACCGCCCTGCAGGAGATCGAGGACGGCCTGCTGTCGCGCCGCACGCTGGCCAACCAGGAAACCGATCAGCAGCGTCTGGTGTCGCTGGCGCAGGAAGCCGAGCGTGTGGTGCGCAACCGCTACCAGGGCGGCGTGGTGAGCTACGCCGAGCTGGCCTCTGCCGAGAGCACGAGCCTCAACGCGCAGAGCCAGCTGCTGTCGGTGCAGGCTGACCGGCTGAACAACTACATCACCCTGCTGGCGGCCGTGGGGGGATCCTGGCAGCTGCCGTGATCAGCGCCGGCTGGCCTCCAGCAGTTCGGCCGCATGGGCCCGGGTCGTGCCGGTGATCTTCTTGCCACCCAGCATCCGGGCGATCTCTTCCTGCCGGGCGGCCTCATCCAGCCGTTCCACACGGCTGGAGACCGAGTTCGTTGAGCGCGTCTTCAGCACCTTCAGGTGATGGTCGGCGCGTGCTGCCACCTGCGGCAGGTGCGTCACGCACAGGACCTGTGAATCGGCTGCCAGCCGCTGCATCAGCTCGCCGATGACGGCCGCTACCGCGCCGCCCACGCCCGTGTCGGCCTCGTCGAAGATCAGGATCGACACCGGGGCCGAGCGCGCCGCCAGCACCGCAATGGCCAGCCCGATGCGGGACAGCTCTCCGCCAGAGGCCACCCGGGCGATGGGGCGGGGCGTGGCGCCCTCGTGTGCGGCAATCTGGAACTCCACCGCGTCGATGCCTGACGGGCCGGGCGTGGCCGGCGTGCAGGCAATCAGCAGTCGGGTGCCGGGCATGCCCAGACGCTCGATCTGTTCGGTGACTTCGCCGGCTAGGCGCGCAGCCGTCTTCTTGCGGGCCGCCGACACCTTCTCGGCGAGCTTGCGGTAGGCGGTCTCGGCCTCTGCGCTGGCGGCTTCCAGTTTCTCGATGTCGACCGCCGCGCCCAGCTGTTCCAGCTCGGCCTGCAGGCCCTCCAGGTGCGAGGCCAGATCCTGGGGCTGCAGGCGCAGCTTGCGGGCCGTGTTGAAGAGCGCTGCCACCCGCTGTTCCACCTCGGCAAAGCGTTCCGGATCCAGGTCCACCCGGTCGGCGTAGGCGGCCAGCTCGCTGGCGGCCTCGTCGATCTGGATGACGGCGGAATCCACCAGCTCGGCCGCGTTCTTCAGGGCAGGGTCGATCTCGGCCAGGGCCCGCAGACGCCCCTGCAGGCTGCCCAGGCGGCCGGCAATGGCGTCCTCGTCGCGCTCCAGTGCGTTGGCCAGCGTATCCGCCCCGGCCAGCAGGTCGTGGGCGTGCGCCAGCCGCTGCTGCTCGGCCGACAGGGCCTCCCATTCGCCCGGCGCCAGCCGAAGCTGCGTCAGCTCGTCGATCTCCCACTGCAACCGCTCGATGCGGATGGCTTCCTCGCGGGAGCCGCTGCGTGCCGCCTCCAGCGCCCTGGACGCCTGCTGCCAGCGCTGCCAGCCCTGGGCCAGGTCGGCCAGCAGTCGTTCCTGCCCGGCCAGCCGGTCCAGCAGCTCACGCTGGGCGCCGGGGCGCAGCAGGTGCTGCGATTCATGCTGGCCATGGATGTCCACCAGCTGCTCGCCCAGCTCACGCAGCCGGGCGATGGTGCTGGGGTGGCCATTGATCTGCGCGCGCGAACGGCCGTCCTTCTCGACGATGCGGCGCAGCAGCAGCTGGCCCGGGTCGCCAGCCAGGTCGTGTTCGGCCAGCCAGGCGGCCAACGTGTCGTCAATGCCGAAGAGCGCCGAGATGTCGGCCCGCTCGGCCCCCTCGCGCACCAGCGTGGCATCACCGCGCCCGCCCAGCACCAGGCCCATGGCATCGAGCAGGATGGACTTGCCGGCCCCGGTCTCGCCGGTCAGCACCGTGAAGCCTGGCCCGAATTCGATCTCGGCCGATTCGACGATCACGAAATCCCTGAGTCGCAACCATTGCAGCATGATGGAAAGCCTCTCGTCCTGGAAAGCGCTTTGTATGAACTTCGTATGAAACCGTCAGCCCCGCCGCGGCTCCAGGCCCGGAATCTCGTGCCAGTTGAGCTTGGTGCGCAGCGTGGCGTAGTAGCTGTAGCCGGGCGGATGCAGGAAGCGGCTGGAGTCGGCCGAACGGTGCAGCACCACCCGGTCGCCCAGCTGCAGGGATGCAAAGGACTGCATGTCGCAGTTGAGTCGGGCGTTCCGTCCGTGGCGGATGGTCAGTTCCACCTCGCACTGGTCGGGCAGGATGATGGGGCGCGCCGACAGCGACTGCGGCGCCACCGGCGCCAGCACGAAGCCGTGCAGCGACGGATGCATCAGCGGACCGCCCACCGACAGCGCATAGGCCGTGGAGCCCGTGGGCGTAGCCACGATCAGCCCGTCGGCGCGCGGGCTGTACATGTAAAGCCCGTTGACGCTCACCTCGATCTCGATCAGTCCGGTGTGCGAACTGCGGCTGATCACCACGTCATTGAGCGCCCGGGCGTGAAAGAGCGCCTTGCCGTCCCGCCAGATATTCGCTTCGAGCAGCGACCGCTCCTCGATCTCGTAGTGGCCGTTCAGGATCTCGTCCAGCCCCTTCTGCCAGTCCGACATCGGGATGTCGGTGATGAAGCCCAGCCGCCCGCGGTTGATGCCGACGATGGGCACCTTCAGCGGGGCCAGCGCGCGGGCCACCCCCAGCATGGTGCCGTCGCCCCCCACCACCACGGCCAGATCGGCCCGGCGACCCAGTGACTGCACCAGCCGCATGTTGCGGCTGATCTCGGTCAGTACCGTGACACCGCGCTGGGTCAGCCAGTCGGCGATTTCCTCGAGGATGCGCTCACGCAGCCCGTCGGATTGCGGGCGACCGAACAGCGCGATGGTCTTGAAAGGGGCAGTCATGCGGCGGATTGAACCATAATTCCGGATAATTGCGTCATGGTCATTGACTCCTGCCGGGTCATCCCGGGTAAGCCGAATGGATGAACGCGCCCGAATCCTGCTCAAGTCCCTCATCGAACACTACATCGTCGACGGCCAGCCCGTGGGCTCGCGCACGCTGTCGCAGTACTCGCGCCTGGACCTGTCGCCGGCCACCATCCGCAACGTCATGGCCAATCTGGAAGAGCATGGCCTGATTGCCCATCGCCACACGTCCAGTGGTCGTGTGCCCACTCCGCGTGGCTACCGGCTGTTTGTCGACTCGCTGCTCACCGTCCAGCCTCTGGAAGCCGGTGAGGCCAGCCAGATGCAGGGGGCCCTGGTGGCCCAGGAGCCCCGCCAGGTCCTGGCCAAGGCCGCGGGGCTGCTCTCGGAGCTTTCGTCCTTTGCCGGCGTGGTCTCCACCCAGCGCCGCGGTGGCACCTTCCGGCACATCGAGTTCCTGCGGCTCTCGGCCCGACGCGTGCTGCTCATTCTTGTGTCGCCCGAGGGGGATGTGCACAACCGCATGCTGCAGCTTGACCGCGACTACACGCCATCCACCCTCAACGAAGCGGCCAACTACATCAATGCCCATTACGCCGGCATCGGCTTCGACGAGATCAGGCGTCGCCTGGGCACCGAGCTGGCCGAGCTGCGCCGCGACATCAGCGCCCTGATGCAGCGCGCCATCGATGCCGGTCGCGAGGCCGTGGAAGACGACAGCGACAAGATGCTCATCGCCGGCAGCAGCAACTTTGTCGGCATTCCTGACTTTGCCGACGATATGGCGCGCCTGAAGCAGCTCTTCAGCCTCTTCGAGCAGCGCACCGACCTGCTGCAGCTGATGGATGCCTCGGCCCGCGCCAGCGGCGTGCAGATCTATATTGGTGGGGAGTCCGAGCTGGTGCCGATGGAGGAACTGTCCATCGTCATTGCGCCCTACAAGGCCGACGGCAAGGTGGTGGGCACCCTGGGCGTCATCGGCCCCACCCGCATGGCCTACCAGCGGATGATCCCCATGGTGGACATCACGGCGCGCCTGGTGTCGTCGGCGCTGGATGCAGGGCGGGAGTGAGCAGGGCGTCATGGCCCTCGAGCGTGGTCCGCTGTCGTGGCCTGCTGTCGTGCCCCGTGCAACGCCTGAAACGGCATGGTCAGCCAGCCCCTACAATCAGCGCTGATCACTGACGATGGACCCCGTTGTCCACATGACCGACGCCTGCCATGAACGATACCGTCCCACCCTCCCGCGCCGCCATCCTGCTGGTCCAGCTGGGCACGCCCGACAAGCCGGAGGTGCCGGAGGTGCGCCGCTACCTGCGTGAGTTCCTCTCCGACCGGCGGGTTGTCGAGCAGTCGCCCCTCATCTGGTGGCCCATCCTGTACTCCGTGGTGCTGACCCGCCGACCCAAGGAGTCGGCCGAGAAGTACCGCTCCATCTGGACCAAGGCCGGTTCCCCGCTGCTGGTCAACACGAAGCTGGTGGCCGAGGCGCTGCAGGATGAGCTGAACAAGCGGGGCCGGCAGGTGGAGGTGGTCTGGGCCATGCGCTATGGCAACCCGTCGATGGTCGAGGCCCTGCGCGACCTGCGCGACCGGGGTTTCTCGCGCATTGTCGTGCTGCCAATGTACCCGCAGTACTCGGCTGCCACCAGCGGGACCGTGTTCGACGTGATCGCCCGCGAGTTCCTCCAGTGGCGCAGCATTCCGGCGCTTCGCTTCCTGCAGAGCTTTCACGATGACCCCGGCTACATCGCTGCCGTGACCGAGAGCATCCGCCACTTCTGGCGCCAGTCCGAGGCCGGCAAGCCCGAGAAGCTCATCTTCAGCTTCCACGGCCTGCCGCAGAGTTGCGTGGATCAGGGCGACCCCTACGTGAAGCAGTGCCATGAAAGCGCCGCCCTCATCGCTGCCGCCCTGGGGCTGGCCAAGGAAGACTGGCTGCTGAGCTTCCAGTCACGCTTTGGCCGCGAGGAATGGGTCAAGCCCTACACCCAGCCCACCGTGGAGGCACTGGCCAGGAAGGGCGTCAAGACCGTGGATGTGGTGTGCCCGGGCTTCGTGTCCGACTGCATCGAGACGCTGGAAGAGATCGACATGGAGGTGCACAACGCCTTCGTGGGCGCCGGCGGCAAGCGCTTCCGCTACATCCATTGCCTCAACGACGCCCCGCTGTGGATCCACGCCCTGGCCGACATCGTGGGCAACGAGCTGGCGGGATGGAAGACACTGGAGGCGGAGCAGGGGCGGCGCAAGGGGTGAGGGGCTGTCCAGTGGCTGACCGATCTGTGATTCCGTCGTCTGAAGAGTCTGAAGGGCACCAACGGCAGCAGCAGGAGCGTCCGGAACAGTCCGGGCTGACGGTGGTGGACTGGCTGCTTGCGCAGAAAAGTCTTGAGAACCGGTCGCGTGCCGAGATCGATGCGGCCTTGAGAGAGGAGCGCGACTGGTGACGCCATACGGCTCGGAGTTCCTCGGCATCGTCCTCATCCACTTCCTGGCGGTCATCTCGCCGGGGCCGGATTTTGCGGTGGCCGTCCGCCAGAGCGTGCGGCATGGGCGTCAGGTCGGCATCTGGACGGCGCTGGGTATCGGGGCCGGCATCTCGATCCATGTGCTCTACACGCTGGTGGGCATCAGCGCGCTGCTGCGCACCACGCCGTGGGCGATGTCGGCCGCCCGCTGGGCCGGTGCGGCCTACCTGCTGTGGCTGGGCATCCGCTTCGTGCGCAGCGCGCCTCCGACGCCGCAGGATGTGGCCGTGCAGGGGCCGGCGCTGGGCGCTCCGGTAGGGGATGCTCCCGCGGTGATGATGCCGGAAGCTGCGTCAGTCCCGATGCCTGAACCAGCTGCCCGCCGTGCCTTCTGGGTGGGCTTCATGACGAACGCCACCAATCCCAAGGCCACACTGTTCTTTCTGGCCGTGTTCACCACCGTGGTCAGCCCGGCCACACCGCTGTGGGTGCAGGGCCTCTACGGTCTCTGGATGTGCGTAGCCACGGCAGCCTGGTTCGTGGTGGTGGCGCTGCTCTTCTCGCGGCAGGCTGTGCGGCAGCGGTTTCTGGCCTATGGCCACTGGTTCGAGCGCATCATGGGCGTGCTGCTGCTGGCCTTTGCGCTGAAGCTGTTCCTGTCCTGAAAAAAGCCCCCGCTCCGTGACGGATGCGGGGGCTTTGCCTTTCCTGCAGGGGGAGCGGCCGGCGAAGACGGGACATGTCGATGCCTTCGCCGGCGGGTTTCAGGACTCGGCCTCCAGCCGGTTGCGCACGCCGCTGGTGGCGCCACCCAGACGGCTGTAGCGCTGACGGCTGCCACGCGTGGACTCACGGTCACGCAGGTTGCTGTGAGGGGCCGAGGCGGCCTGCCGCGCCTTCTGCTCGGCGCGTGCCTTGGCATTTTCCCGGGCGTGCACCACGAAGCCACCCAGCATCACCAGGATGGCTGCCACGGCCGTGGCCAGCACCATGTGGCGGTACTCGTCGATGAACATCATGACGATGAGCGAGCCGATGATGAAGGCGATGACGCCATAGGTGAGCCAGGGGAACAGCCACATCTTCAGGCGGATCTCGCGGCCTTCGGCCTCCAGTTTGCGACGCATCTTCAGCTGCGAGAAGGCGATGACCAGGTAGACCAGCATGGCGATCATGCCTGTGGTGTTCATCAGCAGGTCGAGGATGTCCTTCGGGCGCAGCGACTCGAAGAAGTTCAGCACGGCAATGAACACGGCGATGGAGCACGAGGCGATGACCGAGTACACGGGGATGCCACGGGTGGAGGTCTGCTTGAAGATCGGGTGGGCGTCACCGCGCTTGGCCAGCGAGAACAGCATGCGCGAGGCAGTGTAGTGGGCCGAGATCAGGCAGCTGCTGACCGAGGTGAGCACCACGAAGTTCATCAGGTACTGGGCACCGGGCACGCCCAGCAGTTCCAGGGTGCGGCGATAGGAGCCGTAGCCGGACTCGCCCAGATGCGGGTCGTTCCAGGGCACCAGGCAGACGATCAGGAAGATCGAGCCGATGTAGAAGAGGCAGATCCGCCAGACGACCGAGTTGGTGGCCTTGACGATCTGGTCGGCCGGGTTGGCCGATTCCGAGGCCGCAATGGTGACGATCTCGGCGCCCAGGAAGGCGAACATCACCCCCAGCATGGCCACGATGACCGACGACCAGCCGTTGGGCATGAAGCCGCCATGAGCCGTGAGGTTGGCGATGCCATGCACCGTGCCGCCCTGCCAGAGGTTGAGGACCGCCAGCAGGCAGATGATGATGAAGCAGACGATGGCCGTGACCTTGATCAGCGCGAACCAGAACTCGAACTCGCCGTAGTTGCGCACGTTCATGAAGTTGATGCTGACCAGCAGGAACGTGGTCACCAGGGTGAACACGTTGACCGAGATGTCGGGGAACCAGGTGTTCAGGATCATCCCGGCGACATAGGCTTCCCAGGCCATCAGCAGGGCCCAGAACCACCAGTACAGCCAGCCGATGGTGAAGCCGGCCCAGCGGCCGATGGCCTTGTCGGCGTAGGTGGAGAACGAGCCGGTGTCGGGCGAGGAGGTGGCCATCTCGCCCAGCATGCGCATGATGAGCATGACCACGATGCCGCCGGCCAGGTAGGCCAGTACCACGGCGGGGCCCGTGGTGTAGATGATCTTGCCCGAGCCCACGAACAGCGCTGCACCGATCACGCCGGCAATCGACATCATCGTGAGGTGACGGGTCTTCAGGGAGGCCTGGAGCTGCTCGGTATTTTTCCGCTTGCCTGAGCAGCTGTAGTTGGGGGCGTTCGTGGTCTCTTTCATATCGTGATTCTTGTATCGTATGAATATTGGACTGACCGATCACCGCATGAAATGAAGCGATGATTCTGGCGCGAGCAGGTCTGTCGAACGCACGAGCCAGGACGGGCGCATGTAAAAACCGTAGCACAGGAAACCGGGCTGAAAATGCAGGCGCGGGTTTTGGGATGGGTAATCCCCAGTGTTTGATGATGCGCTGCAGAAAACAAGGATTCGCTGCGTCAAAATACGCATGAATCGGCTTGTGGAGCCGGATGGCAGGCAGAAGATTTGATTCGGAATTAAATCAGGGGATAAATGTGGAGAAGGATGGGTTAATGGTTTAGGGGTAATCCCTAGGGGTCTCCGGGCAGGAGGTTAAGGCGTTCGTTGCATCACGGCTTCTCGGGCCGCGTGTGATCATGGATAGGGCGTCAGATTATTGCCATATCGCCCGGGATATAAGGGCGTTTGTCTGGAATAGCGGTGGAAAATGGTTTGTCCGGGGGCGCCAGATCCGGATGCCGTAAAAAAAGGCCACGCGAAAGCGTGGCCTTGTCGTGGGGCGATCCGGGGCGGCGTATCAGGACGCCGCCTGCGACAGGCCCGGAGGCCGGATTTGTCGCCAGCGGGGCATGGCCGCCGCCATCAGGATCACTGCGGGGGAATGCGCAGCTTCTGTCCCGGGTAGATCTTGTCGGGGTGCGACAGCATGGGCCGGTTGGCCTCGAAGATCTTGTTGTACAGGTTGGCGTTGCCGTAGTACTCCTTGGCGATCTTCGAGAGCGTGTCGCCCTTGACCACGGTGTAGTAGCGGGCCTCGGGGGCGGACGTGGCCACCGTCAGCTCGTCGTTGACCTGCTCCACGCCGGCCACGTTGCCGCAGCACAGCAGGATCTTTTCCTTGGTTTCCTGGTCGGAAGCCTGGCCCGAGACCGTGACGGCGCTGCTGGCACCATCGAACTTCACGCTCAGGTTCTCGGCGTCCAGGTTCTGGGCGCGGATGTAGGTGACGATCGCATCGGCCGCCGCCTGGTTGGCCGCATCGGGGTTGCTGGCCGGGGTGGCGGCCTGGGCCGTGCCGCCGCCAAACAGCTTCTCGCCGGCTTCCTTCATGAAGGACATCAGACTCATGCGGTTTCTCCTGTGAATGGTTGAGGGATGGGCGGCACCATGGGTCGCGTGCTGCCCGGCCCCCGGCGTCCGGACGGGTGCCTGGGGCCAGACGTCTATTGTGGACCATGTTGGCAACCCATGGCGGGGTCTGCCCATGCCATGGACGTGTGCGCCACAGTGGCGTTTCCAGAGGGGGCCGGCATGACGGGACTGGCCCGTATCGCGCTCCTGGCGCGGATCTTCCGTCCTCTGGGGCAGACCGTTCGTGCCGCCTGGGCAGGGATGTGGTCAAATCCGGGTTGTGAATCCTTGTTTCACCCCTATGTAGGGGTGATGTTCATGCCCGCGGGGGGGAGGCAACCATGTCCGCCACCGGGGTGGGCGGCAGCTGCGCTGTCGCCGGATTCGACAGACTTTTCAAGATAATGGGGTATTCCAAGCCATGAAGGATTTCAGAAAGCACGGCGATTCGCATCACCCCGGTCAGCATCCGCAGTCGCAGCATGGCTACGGGGGGGAGCGGCCGATGTTCGCCAACGATCCGCGTGACTACCCGCGGGCCGGCCAGCGGCATGGGCATGCCGACGAGCCCTACTACGACGCCGGCCAGAGCTGGCAGCAGCAGGGGCAGCACGCCGCACAGCCGAGCCAGGGTCAGCAGGCCGCCCATGGCCAGCCGCAGGGTGCCCAACCTGGCCAGGCGGCCCCGCAGGGCCAGGAAGGCTGGCAGACCGCTGGCCAGGAAGCCCCCCTGCATGCCGAGACCGGACAGGACGACGCCGTCGTGGCCGCCCTGCAGGCCGAGATCGAGGCCCTGAAGGCCCAGCTGGCCGAGGCCGAGCAGAAGGCCGGCGAGAACCACGAGCACTTCGTGCGCGCCAGTGCCGAGACGGAAAACGTCCGCCGCCGCAGCAAGGAAGAGCTGGACAAGGCGCGCAAGTTCGCCATCGAGGGCTTTGCCGAGTCGCTGCTGCCGGTCTGCGACAGCCTGGAAATGGCGCTCACCGTCGAGACCCCGTCGGTCGACAGCATCCGCGAGGGTGTGCAGGCCACGCTGCGCCAGCTGCAGCAGGCGCTGGAGCGCAACAAGGTCCAGGTCGTCGACCCGCTGGGCCAGCGCTTCGACCCCAACACCCAGCAGGCCATTTCCATGCAGCCCAACCCGGAGGTGGCGGCCAACCACGTGGCGGCCGTACTGCAGAAAGGCTATCTGATCAACGATCGGGTGCTGCGCCCGGCCATGGTGGTGGTCAGCCAGGGCTGAGCCCGCTGACGGGGCGCAAGGGGCAGGGTGGGCGCCGTCCGCCCGGCTGTCTTCTGCCGGGAAAGGTCAGTTCATGAAATTTTTCACTTGACCCCTTGAAAGCCTCCGTACCACCCCCAATTGCGGATCATCGCTGAAACAAACCACTGCGGGAGCCAGTCTGCAGACGCCGTGCGGCCCGGCCGCACACCTGCCACCGGCCCCCCCGAATACCTGAGGAAGAACAAACATGGGAAAAATCATCGGTATTGACCTCGGTACCACCAACTCGTGCGTCTCGGTCATGGAGGGCAACACCCCCAAGGTCATCGAGAACGCAGAAGGTACCCGCACCACGCCGTCCATCGTCGCCTACATGGAAGACGGCGAGATCCTGGTCGGCGCGCCTGCCAAGCGCCAGGCCGTCACCAACCCGGCCAACACGCTGTTCGCCATCAAGCGCCTCATCGGCCGCAAGTTTGGTGAAGAAGCCGTCCAGAAGGACATCGGCCTGATGCCCTACAAGATCGTCAAGGCCGACAACG
>ERZ773010.242-NODE-242-length-41281-cov-26.669020_pt1 | contig 41281 bp, 26 predicted proteins | sample MGYA00580842_ERZ773010 | MGnify/ENA primary metagenome ERZ773010 (study PRJEB29015, sample SAMEA2737982) | human oral metagenome | biome: human oral; feature: human-associated habitat; material: dental | place: China | collected 2107 ... | reverse complement strand
ATGCGCAGGGCGATTTCGCCCCGGTTGGCGATGAGGATCTTCTCGAACATGCTGGTTGCCCGCCGTGGATTATTCGATGATGAACAGCGGCTGACCGTATTCGATGGGCTGGCCGTTTTCCACCAGAATCTCGACCACCGTACCGGCGAATTCCGACTCGATCTCGTTCATCAGCTTCATGGCTTCGATGATGCACAGCGTGTCACCCACCTTGACGGTGGTGCCCACCTGCACGAACGGGTCGGCTTCGGGGTTGGGGGCACGGTACAGCGTGCCGACCATGGGGGACTTGACCGTCTTGCCACGCGGGGCTGCCGGTGCAGCCGCCGCCTGGGCAGGGGCCGCTGCGGCGCCGGGCTGCGCAGCCGGGGCGGCCACGGCGGCCTGGCTGGCCGGAATCTGCACGACCTGGGCGACGGGGGCCTGGGCGGCCGACGGCGGCGGCGCCTTGACAATGCGCACCCGGCCTTCGGCCTCGGTGATTTCGAGTTCCGAAATGCTGGACTCGGCAACGAGATCGATCAGGGTTTTCAGTTTGCGCAAATCCATGCTGGGGATTCCTGATGAGTAGAGTAGGGCCGTCTGGCCTGGTTGTGTCTGAGGGGTGCCGGTGGACGGGGTCAGTGGCTGGCCGATGCCGGCGGTGCAACACCAAGTTCGCGCAGCGCGTATCGTAGCGCAGCTTCATAGCCGAACGCGCCCATGCCCACGACGGTGGCCTCGGCGAGATCGGAGAAATACGAGTGGTGGCGGAAGGGCTCGCGCCGGTGCACGTTGGACAGGTGCACTTCCACGAAGGGGATGGCCACGGCGGCCAGTGCATCGCGCAGGGCCACGCTGGTGTGTGTATAGGCGGCCGGGTTGATGATGATGAACGCGGTGCCGTCGGTGCGGGCGGCCTGGATGCGGTCGACCAGGGCGCCCTCGTGGTTGCTCTGGAAATGCGCCAGCGGCACGTCATGCCGACGGGCGATGGCGGCCAGGTGCGCGTCGATGTCGGCCAGCGTGGTGCGGCCGTAGACCTCGGGCTCCCGGGTGCCGAGCAGGTTCAGGTTGGGGCCATGGATGATGAGCAGCCCCTTTTTCTGGCCAGATGCGTTCAAGATCGTGCGCGCTCAATGCAGATCGCCGGATTTTAGCATTGAACGGAGCGCTTCGATATCCAGTGCACCGCTGTGGCGCCAGTGAATCTGGCCCTGTGCATCCAGCACCACGGTAAAGGGCAGGCCGCCCTTCTCGTTGCCCCACTGTTTTGACAGGTTCAGGGCCTTGTAACCGGCCATCAGCAGGGGGAAATCGATGCCGGGCGTCTTTTCGGTGAACTTCTGCACGTGCGGCTCGGAGTCGGCGGCAATGCCGATGATGGTGGCATCGTTACCCAGTTCCCGGGCCAGGTTGGCCAGATCCGGCATCTCGCGGATGCAGGGCGGGCACCAGGTGGCCCAGAAGTTGATCACCACCGGCTTGCCCTTCAGGGCCTTGATGTCCAGCGCCTTGCCGCCGAAGACGGGCAGGTTCAGGCTGGCCAGCGTGTCGAGCGGGGCCTGGTCGGTGGCGGCGGCCTGAGTGGCGGGTTTCTGTGCCGTGGCCGGTGCGGTGGTGGCCTGGGCGAGCTGCACGGGGGCGCTCGGGGCAGTGCCCTGCGTAGTGGCTGGTGCTGATACGCCCGGCTGGGCTGCCTGGGCCGAGAGGGGCAGCAGGGCGGCCAGCATCAGCGTCGGCAGGAGGCGGCGGGCCTGCATGGGGCGGGCGGCAGGTTCGACGCGGTGGGCGTGGCCAGTATGGGGCAGGCCGCTGGTGGCATGCCCCGTGGCGGAAAATCGGGCGGAAACGGAAAGCAGGGAATGGTTCATCGGACAGTCTCGTTTCAGGGGTGAGGTGGGCAGGCGCCAGGGAAAACGTGGCTGCGCCGGCCCGGTCGTTCTTCCGGAAGGGTGAAAGGCCGGGATGCGGAGCAGTGCCCGCCATGGCCTTTCGTCAGCGGATTCGTCTGGGTCAGGGGGTCACCTGAAGATGTTTGCCGCCAGTCCCGACATTTCATCCAGCTCGTCGGCACGGCGGCGGGCGGCATCGCCGGCGGGGTCTGCCTCCGTCAGGGGCACGGGAGCCGGTTCGGACAGCAGCCGTCGCAGCCCCGCCAGGTCACCGCGCTCGCTGCCCTGGGTGCCCCGCAGCGCGCCGCGCAGGTCGTCGTGGCCGTACAGCGAGATCATCACCGGCAGGCCGTCGCGGTCGTGAAAGACCAGGGCGGGTACGTCACCACCCCGGCCGGAGAAGTGGGAGACCTCGACCACGTCGTAATCGATGCCGGCATCCAGCAGCTGGATTTCCAGCTCCTTGGCCTCGTCGGTGAAGCACTGGATGTGCAGCACGGCGTGTTCGGCCACCACACCCTTCCAGGCGGCCCCGGCCAGATAGGGGTGATGGTCGGCCAGCCGTTCCAGCCAGACCAGCCCCGCCTCGCGGTATTGCTGCACCCGCGCGGCGTGCCCCGGGTCGAACAGGTCCAGATGCTCGCGCAGCGCCCGGTCGATTTCTTCATTGGTGGGCACCAGCCCGGACGGGGGCGTGGTGTTGCCAAAGGCCCGGCGCAGCGCCTTCTGTTTGGCGCTCTGGTAATCCAGCGCGCTGTCGGCAATCAGCCGGGCGGCCTGGTCGGCCACCTCGGCGCGCAGATCGTCGTGGGCATCCCCGGGCAGGGGGGCGAGGGGTTCGGTCATCTTGAGGTCAACGTGCACATCCCGCAACAAGTTTACCGGGGATTTCGGGCGTGTGGTCTACCTGGCCGGCGGTACTTCTGTTCACTGGGGTGCAGCTTTGTTTTTTGCAGCGGGTGGCCTGTCTGGAGCGGATCGCTGTCGTGCGCCGCACAACCCGCCTGCCGCCCGGCGGCCCGCAACGGCGGCCGGGCGGCACAACCTGCGCAGGGGCGAACAGGCTCATGACACGCTCTAGAATGGCTGCATGCACCCGTGCGTGTCATGGGCCGGTCCATCCCCGCGAATAACGCCTCCGGGTGCGCCCGTATGGGGCATGAACGGCCTGGTCGGCCCCATGGCCCGGTTCGCTCACACTACCTGTGGCGATGACCCGCCGCACACCAACACAGCAGGGCATTACATGCACATCCATATTCTCGGAATCTGCGGCACCTTCATGGGGGGCGTGGCCGCCATCGCCCGCGAGGCCGGTTTTCGCGTCACCGGCTGCGATGCTAACGTCTACCCCCCCATGAGCGACCAGCTGCGTGCGCTGGGCATCGATCTCATCGAGGGCTGGGATCCGGAGCAGCTGTCGCTCAGGCCCGATGTCTTCGTCATCGGCAACGTGGTCCGGCGCGGCAATCCGCTGATGGAGGCCATTCTCAACCAGGGGCTGCCCTATGTGTCGGGGCCGCAGTGGCTGGCCGAGCAGGTGCTGGCCGGGCGCTGGGTGCTGGGCGTGGCCGGCACGCACGGCAAGACCACCACGGCCTCACTGCTGGCATGGATTCTGGAAGCGGCCGGGCGAGAGCCGGGCTTTCTGATCGGCGGGGTGCCGGGCAACTTTCCGGTATCGGCGCGGCTGGGGCGCAAGCCGTACTTCGTCATCGAGGCCGACGAGTACGACACCGCCTTTTTCGACAAGCGTTCCAAGTTCGTGCACTACCGCCCGCGCACGGCCATCCTGAACAACCTCGAATACGATCACGCCGACATCTTCCCCGATCTGGCGGCCATCGAGACCCAGTTTCACCATCTGGTGCGTACCGTGCCCGGTGAGGGGCGCATCATCTGGCCGGACGATTCGGATGCCCTGCAGCGCGTCATCGACCGCGGCTGCTGGAGCGGGCAGGAAACGCTGGGCGCCCGCGGCTGGTATGCCGCCGATGTGCGGGAAGAGGCCGATGCCACCGTTTTCACGCTGATGCGGGGCGATGACAATCTCGGCACGGTGCGCCTGCCGCTGGCCGGCGCCCACAACCGGGCCAATGCGCTTGCGGCCATTGCGGCGGCCGAACACATCGGCATCACGCCGGCCGAATCCATCGCGGCGCTGGCCCGCTTCCAGGGCGTGCGTCGCCGGCTGGAGGTGCGCGGCACGGTCAACGGCGTGACCGTCATCGACGATTTTGCCCACCATCCCACCGCCATCGCCACCACCATCGCCGGGTTGCGGGCACGCATGCAGGCGTCGGCATCCGCTGCGGGCCAGCACGGCCCGGTGGGCGCGGCCGGTACCGTGGTGGGGGCAGGCGGTACGGGTGCCATGGCGGGTGTCGGCGGTACGGGCGCCGCAGCGGGGGCTCATGCCGGGCGTACGCTGCCGGTGACCAACCAGAAGGACGCCCCGGCCGGCCGCCTGCTGGCCGTGCTGGAGCCCCGCTCCAACACCATGCGTACCGGCACCATGAAGGACCTGCTGCCCGGCAGCCTGCAGGATGCCGATCGGGTCTTCTGTTACGCCGGCGGCGTGGACTGGGATGCCGAATCGGTGCTGGCGCCCCTGGGTGACCGGGCAAGGGTGTTCCGGACCATGCCCGAACTGGAAGCGGCCATTCTGGCGGCAGCCCGCCCGGGTGACCAGATTCTGGTGATGAGCAACGGCGGCTTCGGCGGCATCCACAGTCGGCTGCTGGCGGGGTTGCAGGGGCGATGATGCTGGATACACGCTGATTCGTCCTCTGTGGCTTCCTGTCTGCCCCGCCAGACAGCCCCGTAACCCATCCGCAGTGCGGCGCCGTTCGTCGGCGTTGCGACCACGGGACGCGCGGGCACGGCGATCATCCCTTTCCGGCCCTCACCGGGAAGGGGAGAGCCGCCTGCCGTCACCTGCCGGACCCATCATGGGGCCGGGTGCTGGTTCGGCCCTGCAGAACGCGCCCGAAAGGGGGTGGCAGGCCGTTCGGTTTTTGTCCCGGGGCGGCCCGTATAATGGTTCGCCTGTCCTGGAGCGCGGGGACTCACGAGTCCGTCACGCGCTCTGCCATGCAACGGCGCAGCAGCACCCCGCGCGCGTCGCAGATCCCTCTGCGGCAGCCCGGCGCGGACCGCCCCCAACATTCCCGTCAATGAGTCAACACCATCTGCTATTCGAGGAGGCCGGTCAGTTCAAGACGGGCACCATTCTGCAAGACGCCGGCGCCAGCCTGCAGGTGGAGCTGCCCACCGGCAAGCGCGTCAAGGTCAAGCAGGGCAATGTGATGCTGCGCTTCGACGCGCCCGGCCCGGCCGAGATGCTGGCCGAGGCCCTGCAGGAAGCCGAGAACATCGACATCGATTTTCTGTGGGAAGTGGCCCCGCAGGAAGAATTCGACTACCAGTTGCTGGTGGACGAGTATTACGGCGAAAAACCCTCCGTCGTGCAGCAGACCGCCATGCTGATGCGCCTGCACGGCATGCCGGTGTATTTCTACCGCAAGGGTCGTGGCCGCTATCGCCCCGCGCAGCCCGACACGCTGAAGGCCGCGCTTGCCGCCATCGAACGCAAGCGCCTGCAGGAGGAGGAAATCCGCCAGCTGGCCGCCGATCTCGAGGCCGGCCGGCTGCCGCCCGTCATTGCTGCCCACGTGCCCGACCTGCTCGTGGGGGCCGACAAGCAGTCGGTGGCCTGGCGCGCGCTCGATCTGGCCTGCCAGCAGACCGGCCTGTCGCCCGAGCGCCTGCTGCTGAAGGTGGGGGCGCTGCCCGATGCGCGGGCCGTGCACGAACAGCGCTTTTTGCGTTCGCATTTTCCCGCCGGTACGGGGTTTCCGGCGGCGCTGGCCGATTTCCAGCCGCCCGCGCTGGACCATCTGCCGGAAAGCCCGGTCGAGGCTTTCTCCATCGACGATTCCAGCACCACCGAAATCGACGACTGCCTGTCGGTGCAGTGGCTCGACGACGGGCTGGCACGCATCGGCGTGCACATTGCCGCCCCGGCGCTGGGCATCCACCCGGCCGATGCCGTGGACCAGGTGGCGCGCGAGCGCATGACCACCGTCTATAGCCCCGGCGCCAAGATCACCATGCTGCCCGAAAGCGTGGTGCGCAGCTTTTCGCTGGACGAGGGCACGGTGCGGCCGGCGCTGTCGCTGTATCTGGACATCAACGTCGAGACGCTGCAGATCGCCAACGAATTCAGCCAGGTGGACCGCATCCGCGTGGCGCGCAACATCCGCCACGACGAGCTGGAGCCCTTCGACACCGAGGCCCAGCTCGAGGCCCGGCCGGCGTCCGGCGAGCCCGATCCGCTGGCAGGGCTGCCCTTTGCCGATGCCTTCCGCCTGCTCTGGCGCTTCACGCTGGTGCTGTCGGCCGAGCGTGACCGGGTGCGTGGCCGGCCCGAGCAGCGCTCGCGCACCGACTTCACCTTCCGCATCGACGGCGAGCACGTCGACATCATTCCGCGCCGCCGCGACGCGCCCTTCGACCGCATCGTGGCCGAGATGGCCATTCTGGCCAACTCGCGCTGGGGCCGGCTGCTGGCCGACCATGCCGTCTCGGGCCTGTACCGCTCGCAGAATTTCGGCCGCGTGAAGATGTCCACCCACCCCGCCATCCACCAGGGCCTGGGCGTACCGCAGTATGCGTGGAGCACCTCGCCGCTGCGCCGCTACGTGGACCTCATCAACCAGATGCAGCTGGTGGCGGTGCTGGAGGCGGAAGTGCCGCCTTTCACCATGAATGACACATCCCTCTATGCCATCGTGTCTGCTTTCGAGGCACGCTATGGCACGGTGGGCGAATATCAGCAGACAATGGAGCGTTACTGGTGCCTGCGCTGGGTGGCGCAGCAGCCCGAAAAACGTTTCCAGGCCGTGGCCATCCGCGACGAGACCGTCCGCCTGGCCGACGCCCCGCTGTATTTCCAGGTTTCGGGCCTGCCGCCGATGAGTGCCGGCCAGCCCCTGCTGGTAGACCTGCTGGAATGGGACGAACTGGACCTCACCGTCCAGGCGCGTGCCGTCCGGCTGCTGGCCGATCCGCACGACTCCGACCCCGTCGGGGCCGAGGCGGCACCCGGTCCGGACGCCGGTTCCCCGCAGCCTGCCGTGGATTCGATCGATACGGAGTGATTTTTCCAAATGGCCGCTGCTGCTACGCCATGGTTTCGTGCCCTCAACCGGATGGACCCGCTCACCGTCGGCATCGTTGCATCGCTGATCGTGCACGGTGCCATGCTGGCGGTCCGCTTCACCGCGGCCGACCCGAACCGCTTCCTGCCTGCCGAATCGCAGCTGGAAGTGGTGCTGCTCAACGCCTCCACGCAGGCCAAACCGGTGAAAGCCGAGGTGCTGGCCCAGGTCAACAGCGAGGCCGGTGGTGATCACGACAAAGGCCGTGCCCGTTCGCCGCTGCCCGCCTCGGCGCAGAACCGCGACGGCGACACCCTGCAGGCGCAGCAGGCGCGCATCCAGCAGCTGGAGGCCGAACAGCAGCGGCTGCTGGCGCTGAACAACGACAACGAATCCACGCCGCAGAGCAGGCCGCAGCCCGATGCCAAAACGGCCGACCGCAGCGAGCAGGAAGCGCTGAAGCAGCAGATCGCCCGCATGCAGGCGCAGATCGACCGCCAGCTGGAAGACTACGCCAAGCGTCCCAAGCGCCTTACCTACGGCGTGAACGCCACCGGCGTCAACTATGCCCGCTACGTGAATGCCTGGGCTGACCGCATCGAGAAAATCGGGACCGAGCGCTTCCCCGAGGAGGCGCGCGGCAAGATGTACGATGCCCTCACCGTCACCGTCGAGCTGGACAAGTACGGTAACGTGGTGGACGTGCTGATCAACAAGAAATCCCGCTTCGACGTGCTCAACCGCAAGGTGAAGGAAATCGTGCTGGCCGGTGCCCCGTACGACGCGTTCACCGCCGACATGCGCAAGGACGGCGATATCCTGCAGATCGTCCGCACCTGGACCTTCACCAACGGCAGCCTGCAGACCGCGTCGGCCAAACAGAGCAAGTGAGTGGGGCCTGCACGGGCATCTCCGGTTTCTGGCCGGGGCCGGCACGAAAATGCGCGGGTCCATGACAGGTCGCAGGGGCAGCGTGTGCGCGGTGAGTTCGGGCAGATCCCTTCGGGCTCTGGCACAATGAAAAACGGCGCCATGGTGGCGCCGTTTTTCATGCCGGTACCGCACATGCGGGGTGCCGGTTACCGGCCATGAGGCTCCGTTCATGACGCATTCTGCCCCCTTGACCGCCACGCCTGCAGTCCCCTCTGCTGCTGCGGTTGCTGCCACCGCCAATGCCAATGCTGCCACCGCCAATGCCAATGCTGCCGCAGCCGCCACTGCCGACGCAGCCGCTGCCAGCCCCGGCACTGCCGCCCCCGACCGCTATCTCGTCGTCGGCAACCCCATCGCCCACAGCCGCTCGCCCGAAATCCACGCCGCCTTTGCCGCCCAGACCGGGCAGCACATCCGCTACGAGCGCCGGCTGATCGATACCGAACCGGTGGATGCCTTCGAAGCAGCCATGCGCCATTTCTTTCTGGAGGAGGGCGGCAAGGGGGCCAACGTCACGCTGCCCTTCAAGGAGGCTGCCTTCCGGCTGGCCGATGTGCGCAGCCCGCGGGCCGGGGTGGCGGGCGCTGCCAACACGCTGAGCTTCGTGGACGGGCAGATCATGGCCGACAACACCGATGGTGCAGGGCTCGTCAACGACATCCAGCTGCGACTGGGCGTTTCGCTGGCGGGCCTGCGCGTGACCGTGCTGGGGGCCGGCGGCGCAGCCCGGGGCCTGATGCTGCCGCTGCTGCAGGCCGGCGTGTCCCGGCTGGTGGTGGCCAACCGTACGGTGGCCCGCGCGCAGCAGCTGGCCGATGATGTGAATGCCTGTCTGGCAGGAGAGGAGGGCGTCGATGCGCAGCAGGCGCCAGCCTGCCGCATCGAAGCCGTGGCGCTGGCCGATGCGCCCGCGGCCGACGTGCTGATCAACGCCACCTCCGCCGGCCTGCATGGTGACGGTCCGGCCCTGAATCCCGCGCTGTTTGCCGGCTGCCGTCTGGCCTACGACTGCATCTACGCCAAAGACCCGACACCCTTTCTGCAGCAGGCCGCCGCTGCCGGCGTGCCGCAGCACAGCGATGGTCTGGGTATGCTGGTGGGGCAGGCCGCCGAGAGTTTTCGCATCTGGCGTGGCGTGATGCCCGATATGGCCCCGGTGCTGGCCATGCTGCAAGGGCACGCGCCGGGGTAAAACTGCCTGGCAGACAGGGCGGGCATTCCATTTTTCAGATACACCCATGCAGCCGCGCGCCCAATGCGCTACCATCGCCCCGCGCGCAATACGCCATGTCCGTTTTCGCCTTGCCGGCCCTGCCGGCACCGGTGCACTTCCTGCGGCGCCTTCCCGCAGAAACCGGCCCGCCGGGCCGGAGCGTGTCATGGATTCTTCGCCTCCGCGAAACCCCCTTTGAGCGGGCCGCCCCGGTAGCGCCGGGGGCCGCTCACCGGGCCGGTGCTGCCCGGGCCGCGTGCCTTTTGTCGCCCAGCATTCCCCTTCATCTGCCCCCATGCCGGCTGCCTGTCCGTGGCCAGCGGCGTGGGCCCGTCCGTGCGAGTGCGCACCATGAACACGTCACCCGTCGATCCGCGGCCGGCCGCTGCCTCGTTGCCAGATTCTGCCGAAACCGGGCCGCGCACCGATGCGCAACCCGCCGTGGCTGCCGAACAGCCTGCGGGTGTGCCGGCTGTTCCTGACGCGGCCGGGCACATACCGGCCGCACCCGAGGCGGTTGGACACACGCCGGACGCTCCTGCGGCTTCTGCACACACGCCGGCCGCTCACGAGGTGGCTGGGCATACGCCGGATGCCGTGAATGGCGATGTCGTACCCGATCTGGCCGTGGCGGCCGTGGCCGCCATTGCCGCACAGGCAGGCGCAGATGCCGCGTCCTCTTCTCCGGCTGAAGAGGGGACGGGCGCGGTAGCCAGCCCGGCGCCTGCTGGCCCGTCCGCGGCTGACGGGCAGGGGTCTCCTGCCGGGACCGAAGGGGGTGATGCTGGCAATGGTGTCATTGCGGCCAGCCCGGCGCCCACCGTCGGCCCAGCTGGCGATGAGCCGGCTTCGTCCAGCGAGCCTGCAACCGCGGCTGCCGAACCCGAACCGCCCGTGCCGGCCCCGCAGGTCAATGTGGTGCCGCGTGACGCCGAAGAGGCCCAGCACGCCCTGGCCGAAGTACAGCTGCTGCTCGAGCGCTACGCCTTCGCGCTCGACACGGCGCGCTACTACCCCGAGTCCGTCCAGCAGCAGCCTCCCGCCAAACGCAAGGGCGAGGGCAGGGCCGATGGAAAGACCGGCAGCAGGGACGAAAACCGGGCCGACGGCAAAACCGGCAGCCGGAATGACGGGACCATCGGCAACCGGGACGATGGGGATGCGCGTGAAACGGATGCGCAGACCGGCGCCCACGCAGACCGCCAGCAGAGCGGGGAGGCGGCCGATGGCACATCAGGCACCGGCGAGAGCGCCAGGGAACAGTCCGGCGCGGGTATGGCCGGCAGCACGGCAGCCGATGCCGGCGCAGGCAGCGGTGCAGGTGCCGGTGCCGGCGCAGAAGCCGGCACGGACGACACCGCGGATGCTGACGAGCCCGTCCGCGAACCCGAGGGCAACATCTACCTGACCCAGCTGCGCGAGCGCCTGGCCAGCCTGCACGCGGCCGACATCGCCTATGTGCTGGAGGCCCTGCCGCCGGACGAACGCCGTCTGGTCTGGGATTCGGTCAAGCGTGAAGTCGATGGCGCCGTGCTGCTGGAAGTGTCCGAGCCGGTGCGCGAGGCCCTGATCGACTCGATGACCGAGGCCGAGCTGGTGGCCGCCGTCAAGGACCTCGACGCCGACGACGTGGCCGATCTGGCTGAGCACCTGCCGCCCGCCGTGGTGGAAAAGGTCCAGCACGAGCTGACGCCCGAAGAGCGCGAACAGCTTCGCACCGCCATGTCGTACCCCGACGATTCGGTGGGCGCGCGCATGGACTTCGAATTCGTGCGTGTGCGCGAGGACGTGACGCTGGAAGTGGTGCTGCGCTATCTGCGCCGCTTCGACGAACTGCCGCAGCACACCGATCAGGTGTTCGTGGTGGACCGCAACGGCATCCTGATGGGCAGCCTGTCCATCGAACAGGTGCTGATCAACGAGCCCGACACCGAAGTGTCGGCCGTCATGCACCGTGACGTGCTCTCGCTCGATGCCGACAACGAAGTGGGCGAGGCCGCCCAGGCCTTCGAGCGCTATGACCTGATTTCCGCCCCGGTGGTGGACCCGCACCACAAGCTGATCGGGCGTCTCACCATCGACGAGGTGGTGGACGTGATCCGCGAGGAAAGCGACGCCGATGCCCTCAATCAGGCCGGTCTGCGCGACGAGGAAGACCTGTTCGGTTCCGTCTGGCAGTCGGCCCGCAACCGCTGGCTGTGGCTGGCCGTCAATCTGGTGACGGCCTTTCTCGCCTCGCGCGTCATCGGTATTTTCGATGGCACCATCGAGAAGGTGGTGGCACTGGCCACCCTCATGCCCATCGTCGCCGGTCTGGCCGGCAACTCCGGCAACCAGACCATGGCGCTGATGATTCGCTCACTGGCGCAGGGACAGATCACCGGCAGCAACTTCGGCCGCCTGCTGCGCAAGGAACTCACCGTGGCCCTGCTCAACGGCGTGGTCTGGGGGCTGGTGGCCGGTTGTGCCACCTGGGCGCTGTATCACGACAGCAAGGCCGCCACCCTGCTGGGCGTGGCCATGGCGGTGGCCATTCTGCTCAACCTGCTGATCGGTGCGCTGCTGGGCGTGATCGTGCCCTTCGCGCTCGACCGGCTGGGACGCGACCCGGCGCTGGGATCCTCCGTGCTGCTGACCTTCTCCACCGACGGCCTGGGTTTCATGATCTTCCTGGGGCTGGCGACGATGCTGTTCTGAGCGGTGTGCGTCCAGCTTGATCGGTCTGCGTTCAGCGCCGGATTCTGCGGCTCCGCCGTCTCGGTCAACCGGCCTGACCGTTTGCCCGGTAATCCGACTTGCCGCCGTGTTTTTCCAGCAGCCGCACCCCTTCCATCACCATGCCCCGGTCAACCGCCTTGCACATGTCGTAGATGGTGAGCAGCCCCACCTGCACGGCAGTCAGGGCTTCCATTTCCACGCCGGTGCGGCCCGTGCATTCGGTGCGCACCTCGCAGCGTACCCGGCTGCCGGCCTCGTCCAGGGCAAAGTCGGCCGCCACCCGTGACAGCGCAATGGGGTGGCAGAGCGGAATCAGGTCGGCCGTACGCTTGGCGGCCATGATGGCCGCCAGTCGGGCCACGCCCAGCACGTCCCCCTTGGCCGCGGTACCCTGCCGGATGCGGGCCAGCGTGGCCGGCTGCATGCGAATCCACCCCTCGGCCACGGCCACGCGGCGGGTCTCGGCCTTGCCGCCCACATCCACCATGTGGGCCTGGCCCTGTGCGTCGAAATGCGTCAGATCATTCATCGTGCCATCATAGCAGGGTGGGGCGGTGTCGGCCGGCAGCGCGCCCCAGCCGTTCTCCTGTAACCCGCATTTGCCAGAGAGGTTCCCGATGAGGCCGTCCAAGCCAGCCAGTCACGTCCCGCTGCCCCTGCAGGCTGCGGGGCCTGCGGCCCGGCGTCGCTGGCGCCGTCACCTGGGTGCCCTGCTGACCGCCTCCCTGCTGGTTACGCTTGGCCCCACCGGCGCCTGGGCCCAGATCGAACGCCTGCCCGACCTCGGCTCGGCCGACGGTGACGAACTCTCCGCCACCGCCGAGCGCAAACTGGGCGATTCGGTCATGCGCGAACTGCATGCCGATGGTATCGTCTACGACGACGCCGAACTCACCGATTTCATCAGCCGCTTCGGCGGCCGCCTCACCGGCACGGCGCCGGCGCGCGGCCAGCCCTTCGATTTCTTCATCGTCCGCGACCCCAGCATCAACGCCTTCGCCCTGCCGGGTGGGCACATCGGCGTGCACACTGGCCTGCTGGCCGCCGCCGGCAGTGAATCCGAGCTGGCCAGCGTGATGGGCCACGAAATGGGCCACGTCACCCAGCATCACATTGCCCGCATGCTGAAGAGGGGGAAACAGGCCCGCATGCTGGATATGGCTGGCCTTGTAGTGGGGTTGCTGGCCATTCGCAATAATCCCGAAGCTGGTGTCGGCACCATGGCGTTGGGCTCGTCGCTGGCCACCAGCGCCATGCTGTCCTTTTCGCGGGACGCCGAGCGTGAAGCCGACCGCATTGGCCTGCAGGTCATGCGCGAGGCAGGCTTCGATGTCAACGGCGCGCCCACCTTCTTCGGGCGCCTGCAGAAGCAGAACCGCTTCAACGAAGGTGGCGACACCACCGCCTACCTGCGCACCCACCCCGTCACGGCCGAGCGCATCAACGATCTCAAGCTGCGCATCCAGCAGCTGGCCGCCACGGCGCGCCCGCCGGCCGATTCCCTGGAATTCCGGCTGGTCCGTGCCCGTGCCCGCGCCATCAGCGCCGACGGCGTGGAAGACCAGAACGAGGTTCGCCGCTACTTCCAGGCCCAGCTGAAAACCGAGGCCGGGAAGAAAGACCCCGCCAACTGGTTTGGCCTGGCCAACGGCGCCTTCATTCGCCACGATGCCATGGCCACCGAACATGCGCTGGACGAGACCGAAAAACTCATCGGCAAGCCACATCCCTACATTGCCCGCCTGCGCATTGCCAGCCAGCTGGCCGCTGGCCGCGTGGCCCAGGCCGATGAAGGATCGGCCGCTGCCGTCAAGGCATTTCCCAACGCCCGGGCCCTGCTGCGCCAGCGCGCCGAGGTACTCAACGCCGCGAAGAAGTGGGACGAATCCATTGCCCTGCTGCGCAACGAAACCCGCCTCTACAAGAGCGATGCCGACATGTGGCGCATGCTGGGCGAAGCCTACATGGCCAAGGGCGAAAGGGGCATGTCACACCTGTCTGCCGCCGAGGGCTATCTGGTGCTGGGCTACCTGCAGCCAGCCATCGAGCAGCTGCGCCTGGCCCGCAACGCAGGCGATCTGGACTTCTACAACGGCTCGATTGCCGACGCCAAACTGCGCGAGACCGAGGCGGCGCTGCTGCAGGAGCAGGGGGAGAACCGGTGAGCGCAGCGCCTTGAAGCCATAGCGTTCTGCGGCCCTGCACCGATTGGCAAGGCGGCCAGCCTGGCCTGTGCCTGGCATCTTGCCGGCCCGCGGGATTGGGATCACCGCAGGGAGGAATGAATGCATGCTCAACCCGCCTTGCGCCCGACGAACCGGATGACGCTGCTCTGACCGTTGTGAAACTGGCCTTCGCGCAGCTCGGTCAGTGTTTCTTCCAGCAGCAGGATGTCGCAGCCCGTGAAATCCGTTCGGATTTCATCCAGGGAAAACAGCATGGCTTCATCGCCGGGGCCGCCCAGCGCCGGATTTTTCCGTGATAACGGCAGGTGGTTCTTGCTGAATCCCTCCAGAATCACGGTGCCTCCCGGCTTGAGCAGGCCGAGCAGTGCGCGGTGCAGTGTGTGCCGCTGACCGGCGAGGAAATGGGCAAATACCAGTGCCAGCGTGTCAAACGCCTCCCGGGGAAAGTCCAGCTCGTCCAGTGTGCCGACCCGATAGTGCAGTGGAACACCCCGTTCTGCCGCCAGGGCATCGGCTTTGCGTTTGCCCTCACGGCTCATGTCGAACGCCGTCACCTGCCACCCCTGCGTGGCGGCGTATACGGCGTTTCGCCCTTCTCCTTCGGCCGGGAGCAGAATGTTGCCTGCCGTCAACCTGTCCAGCTGGCTACGGAAAAAGGCGTTCGGCGTTTTGCCGTAGACGTAGTCATCAGCCTGATAGCGGCTGTTCCAGAAGTCCTGCGGGGTTGTCGTCGTCATGACGGCTTCCTTTCTTGTCTGTCAGTTATCCGCTGGCCCCGGTCCTATCTGTCCAGTCCCAGCACCGCCCCGCCCCACGGCGCCAGCATCAGTACCCCATCCCGAACCTCGGCCCCCGTCAGTCCGCATCCCGTATCCACCCGGGCGCCTTTCCAGCCGCGCGGCAGCGTCAGCGTGGCGGGTTCTGCACTGAAGTTGAACACGCACAGCAGTGCGTCCTGCACCGGTTGCAGATCTGTATGGGAGACCGTGCGCCTGTCCGGACGTTTCTGCAGGGCAGCATCACCGTGGTGACGTGCCGGCAGGCTGGATGCTGCGGCAGCGCTGGACCTGGAACCGGACCCGGGCATGGCCCCTGTCTCCAGCTGCCGCTCGAACGCCACGATCTGCGGATGCGACGGCAGCAGTTTCAGGCTGCCGGTGATCAGCGCCGGGTGCGTGCGGCGCCAGGCCAGCAGCTGGCGATAGAAGCGCAGCATCGACTGTGGATCGCGTTCCTGCTGGTCCACGGCCAGTTCGCGGTGTTCATCGGGCACCGGCAGCCAGGTCTGGCGCGCCTTCGAAAAACCGGCGTTGGGGCCACGCTTTTTCCACGGAAAGGGCGTGCGGCAGCCGTCGCGCCCCTTGAATTCCGGCCACATGCGAATGCCATAGGGGTCACGCAGCTGGTCGAAGGACAGGTCGGCCTCGGGCAGGCCCAGCTCGTCGCCCTGATAGATGCACGGGGTGCCACGCAAGGTCATCTGCAGGGCGGCGGCCAGGCGGATCAGCCGGTCGTCCGGCCCGGCGGCTTCTCCCCACCGGGTCCGCACCCGCTGCACATCGTGGTTCGAAATGGCCCACGACGGCCAGCCGTCCTTCACGATGCGCCCGAACTTTGCAAACACGCCGTGCAGGTACCCGGCCGTGTGGTGTTCGTTGAGCAGGTCGAAGCTGTAGGCCATGTGCAGCCGGTCGCCGCCGCGGGTGTATTCGGCAATCACCTGCAGGGCATGGTCGTCACCCACTTCGCCCACCAGCGTGGTGTTGGGGTAGCGGTCCAGCAGCCGGCGCATGCGCTGCAGGAACGGGATGTTCTCCGGCTGGGTCTTGTCGTAGACGTGTTTCTGCCAGCTGTACGGGTTGACGATGCCCAGCCCCGGGTCGTGCTCCTCGTCGCGGCGGATGGCCGGGTTGTCCTTCAGCGACGGGTTGTGGAAGTAGTAGTTCACCGTATCCAGCCGAAAGCCATCCACACCCAGCTCCAGCCAGAAACGCATGTCGGCCAGCAGCGCGTCCTGCACCTTCCTGTTGTGAAAGTTCAGGTCCGGCTGGCTGGGCAGGAAATTGTGCAGGTAATACTGCATCCGCCGGGTGTTCCAGCGCCAGGCACTGCCGCCGAATACCGACTGCCAGTTGTTTGGTGGCGAACCGTCAGGTTTGGCATCGGCCCACACATACCAGTCGGCTTTCGGGTTTTTCCGGCTCTGGCGGCTTTCCACGAACCACGGGTGTTCTTCGGACGTGTGCGACAGCACCTGGTCGATGATGACCTTCAGCCCCAGTTCGTGCGCACGTGCCACCAGCGCCCGAAAATCGTCCAGGGTGCCGAACATCGGGTCCACGTCGCGGTAGTCCGACACGTCGTAGCCGAAGTCGTGCATCGGGCTTTTGAAGAAGGGCGAGAGCCAGATGCCGTCCACGCCCAGATTCGCCACATAATCCAGCCGCTGGGTGATGCCGTTCAGGTCTCCCACGCCATCGCCACGGCTGTCCATGAAGCTGCGCGGGTAGATCTGGTAGATGACACCGCCACGCCACCATTCATCGTTGGGCGCACGGTCTGCAGACGGATTCGTGCCGCCAGATACCGCTGCAGCGGCCTTTGGCGTTGCGGAGGCCGTGGGCGTGGCGCTGGCCACTGGTGCCGTGTCCGTGACAGCGGGGGCATCCGCGGCAGGTGGCGGGGTCTTGTCGGGTACGGTTTCGCTCACCATTGTTCTCCCTTCAGGCGCGACAGGTCATCCTTCAGCTTTTTCGCGGCTTCCTCGCCGCGGGTCTGGCCCTTCAGCACCTCATGGGCCGCATCCCAGATGCTGGCGCTGACGGCGTTGTAGCGGGCGGCGGTGATGGCGGCCGGGCGCGGCACGGCCTTTTCCAGCACGTCATGCAGTTCGCCGAAGAAGGGCGAGGAGGCCTTGACCTCGCTGTCGCGATACAGTGCCGGGTACGTGGGCATGTAGGCGCCCTCGATGGCCCGGCGTTTCTGGATTTTTTCGCTGGTCAGGTACATCACCAGCTCGGTGGCCTGTTTCTGGTGGCGCGAATATTTCGACACGCCCAGCTGCCAGCCGCCCAGGGTGGCGCTCTGGCCCGCCTCGCCGGCCGGCAGCAGCGCCACGCCCACCTTGTCCTTCACGCGGCTGTCGGCGCCCTGCAGCAGGTCCCACACGTAGTGCCAGTTGCGCATGAAGGCGGCATTGCCGTTCTGGAACACGCTGCGGGCTTCTTCCTCGCCAAAGCCCAGCACGGTTTTGGGGGAGATGGTGCCCACCCACTGGGCCGCGCGGTCGAAGGCGCCGCCGGTTTTTGCCACGTCGATGTTGATCTGGCCGGTGGTGTTGTCCACGAAGGTGCCGCCACCGTCGCTGTGCACCCATTCGAGGGCATTGCAGGTCAGGCCCTCATAGGCCTTGCCCTCCCAGACATAGCCGCTGAAATCGGCCCGGCCGCCCTGGCGCTCGCCCTCCTGCACCACGCGGGCGGCATGGGTGAATTCCTCCCAGGTCTTGGGCACGGGCTGCTGGTATTTGTCCAGCAGGTCCTTGCGGTAGTAGAGCAGGCCCACGTCGGCAAACCAGGGCAGGGCCACCAGCCGTTCGTGCACGGTATTGTTCTGGATGAGGGCCGGGAAGTGCTTTTTCACCTCGTCGCTGGCGGCTTCATTCAGGTCCAGCAGGTGTTCGCCGATCTGGGCCGGCCAGACCGCATCCACGATCACCACATCCACGTCGGCGGCGTGGCTGGCGAACATTTTCTTGTAGAGATCGAGAATCTCGGTACTCGAATTGGGGATGGACAGCAGCTGGACGGTGTTGCCCGTCTTGCGGGCCCATTCGTCGGTCAGGCGCTTGCAGCTGTCGTAGTCCTGGCCGACGGTGCCACAGGAAATGGTGAGGGTGGCGGCCTGGGCAAGGCCCGCGCAGGCCAGCGTCACGGCGCCGGCCAGCAGTTTGTGGGTCAAACGAAGGGTCACAGAACGTCTCCGCGTCGATCTGGCAATCGCGCGATCATAGCCGGAAACGCCGGAAGGCCGCGGCCAAACCCGCATAGCCCAGACCGCCTTGCCGGCGCGGGCGATGGGCTGGTGCTACGAGTTCAGTGCAGCTGCACCGGGGCCGGCGTGGTCAGTTCGATTTCGTCGCCGGCCTGCGAGGCGTGGTGCAGCATCAGCTGCCAGCCCTCGGGCGTGCGCAGGAACACATTGGTGGCGTAGGCCAGAAAGCGCTGTGGGGCCTCGTTGGGCGGGTCGAAGTCGAACTGCTCGATCACGTGGTGCACCGACACGGTGGCGGTCTCGAACGACTGCAGCTCGTGCCAGGTCACGCGCACGCCGCCGTGCTCGAACACGTCCTCGTGGGTGTCGCGGATGGCATCCAGCCCCGAAAGCCGCTCGCCGGAGGGCAGGATGCACAGCACGGCATCGTCATTGACCCAGACCGACATCAGCGCGTCCAGATCGGCATCGACCAGGGCCTGATAGTAGGTTTCCTGGGCGGTGCTGGCGCTGTGATGGAGAAAGGCGTCTGGGGTCATGAGGGCGAGTCGTGAAAGGGAGTAGGGCAGGGGAAAGGACAGGACGTGCGAGGGCTGGTCCGGCCCGGAGGCACCCGTGCCGTGCAGCCCGGCCCGGCACCCGGCCGGCTCAGTGTCCGGCGGGCAGCTTCGTGCCGGGCTTGAGCTTGTACAGGGTGCTGCAGTACGGACATCGGGCCTGGCCCTCGTGGGCAATGTCCAGAAATACGCGCGGATGGGCCGTGCGCAGCGTCATGTGCGGGTTGGGACAGAACAGTGGCAGGTCGGAGGCGTCCAGCTCGACGGCCACGTTCTGGGAAGATGGTTGATTCATCGGGACACCCAGAGTGAATGGATCGGCACCTTCCCCGCAGGGAAGGCTTCAGTCCGTGATGTTATCGCTGCCGGTGCCGGCTGTGCCGGCTTTCCGGCAGGCGGCACTGCGATACCGCGGCATGTGGTGGCATGCAACGTGGAAGAGAGGCGTGCCGGCACGGGTGTAATGGCACAGGCGCTAGCAGGTCGCTGGCTGGGCGGTCAGCCGTTGACCGGCTGCAGCCAGTGACGGTAGGCCGGGTTTTTGCCCTTGACCACGTCGAAGAAGGCCGCCTGCAGCTTCGTGGTGACGGGGCCGCGGATGCCGGTGCCGATCGTGCGGTTGTCCACTTCACGGATCGGGGTCACCTCGGCGGCGGTGCCGGTGAAGAACACCTCGTCGGCGCAGTAGACCTCGTCGCGGGTGATGCGCTTCTCGCGGGTTTCGATGCCCATGTCACGGGCCAGCGTCAGCAGCGAGTCGCGGGTGATGCCGTCGAGGCAGGAGGCGAGATCCGGCGTGTACAGCTTGCCCTGCTTGACGATGAAGATGTTCTCGCCCGAGCCTTCCGACACATAGCCTTCGGTGTCGAGCAGCATGGCCTCGTCGTAGCCGTCGGCCAGGGCCTCGTTGTTGGCCAGGATGGAGTTGATGTAATGGCCGCCGGCCTTGGCACGCACCATCGAGATGTTGACGTGGTGGCGGGTGAAGGAGGAAGTCTTGACGCGAATGCCCTTGTTGATACCGTCTTCGCCCAGATAGGCACCCCACGGCCAGGCGGCGATCATCACGTGCACCTTCACGCCGCGCGGCGACACGCCCAGCTTGTCGTCGCCCAGCCAGATCAGCGGGCGCAGGTAGCAGCTGTCCAGACTATTTTCGCGCACGACGGCCTTCTGGGCCTCTTCCAGCTCTTCGGCGCCGAAGGGCACGGCCATCTGGAAGATCTTGGCCGAATTCAGCAGGCGGCGGGTGTGCTCGGGCAGGCGGAAGATGGCGGTGCCGATGTCGGTGTCGTAGGCGCGCACGCCCTCGAACACGCTCAGCCCGTAGTGCAGGCTGTGGGTCAGCACGTGGATCTTCGCGTCCCGCCAGTCGATGAGCTTGCCATCGAACCAGATTTTTCCGTCACGGTCTGCCATTGACATGATTGTTCCTCTCCACGACAGGGCGGGGCGGGCAGACGTCGGCTGAAAAAGCAGGGTCCGTGGGCCGTGGCCCTCCGTGGGCCCGGGCCATGAACGGCGCCGTCAGGCTCCCTTCGCTCTGAAGAATAGTGATCAAAAAGGGGAAACCATTCTAGCAGCGGGGCGTCACGGGGGTGCAGTCTGTCGCATCCCCGGCAGCGTGCGGGGGCCATGACACGCGCCGTGCTCAGGGATGCCCCGGCAGCAGCTTCTGCCACAGCGCCCGCACGGCCTCGGCCTCCGCCGCCACGGTGGCGTGCGGCACGCGGGCGCGTTCGGCATCGTTGAGGCGGATCTCGTGCTGCAGCTGGCGGTAGCGGCGGTAGGCATCTCCCACGCTGCGGGCCTCGTCCGCCGTGATCAGCCCGGCCGCTGCTGCGCGGCGCAGCAGCTCGATGTTGCCCCTGTTCTCGATCAGTTCGGGGTGGTCGTGGCTGTACGCCAGCACCAGGAACTGCACCATGAACTCGATGTCCACCATGCCGCCGGCGTCATGCTTGAGGTCGAAGAGCCCCGTTTTGTTGGGGTGGCCGTCGTGCATCTTCTGGCGCATGCCGCGGATCTCGGCCGACAGCGTGCCCAGTACGCGGCGCTGCGACAGGATGTCGCTGCGCAGCTGCTCGAACACGGCGCCGATGCGCGGGCTGCCAGCCGCATGGCGCGCCCGGGTCAGCGCCTGGTGCTCCCACACCCAGGCCGATTCGTTCTGGTAGAGGCGGAAGGCGTTCTGGGTGGACACCAGCAGCCCGGCGTTGCCATTGGGCCGCAGCCGCAGGTCCACCTCGAAGAGCGTGCCGGCGGCGGTGCGGGTCTGCAGCCAGCCGGCCATGCGCTGGGCCAGCTGGGCATAGATGCGGGGCGCATCCTCGTGCGGGTCGTCGTACAGGAACACCAGGTCCAGATCGGACGAATAGCCAAGCTCCTTGCCGCCCAGCCGTCCGTAGGCAATCACCGAGAACTGCGGATCGGGCCGGTGCCGGCGCGGCAGGTTGGCCCAGCAGCGCTCCAGGGTGATTTCCAGCACCGCATCGGCCAGCGCACTCAGCTCGTCGCTCAGATGCTCCACGGTCAGGCGTTTTTCCAGATCCTGTCCCAGCAGCCGGAAGACGGCGCCGTGGTGCGCCTCGCGCATGGCGTCCATCTGGCGCTCCACGTCGGGGGTAGGGCGGCCATCGTCGTCCAGCACGCCGGGCAGCACGGTGGCATCGAGCTGCTCGCGCAGGTTCTGCGCCCAGCGGGGGATGTCCAGTGGTTCCAGCAGCTGGCCGCTGGCCAGTTCGTCGATCACCACCGGATGGCTGCGCAGATAGTCGCTGGCCCAGCGCGCCTGAGCCATCATCCGCAGCAGGTGCAGGAAGGCTTCCGGATGCTGGGTGAGCATGTCCAGATACACCGAGCGCCCGGCAATGGATTCCAGAAAATCGCAGAGCCGCCCGATCAGCGTGTCCTGGCTGCAGGCTTCCGTCCCGGGCCGGAAATGCAGCGCCTGTGCGAGCAGATGCTCGACCATCTGCTGCGAGCTTTCGCGGGCCTTGCGGTAGGCGCGCGACTCGCGCAGCGCCCCGATGCGGCGCAGGCTGTCGTCGCCCGGCGCGGCGGGGGCCGGGGTGACGATGTCGGGGGGAGGCGGACGCAGGCCGGATGCCTCTGGCTGGGGAGCGAGCGGTGAACCGGTGTCCTGCAGCGCCGTGCGTCGCGAGGGGGCCAGCAGGTCGTCGAACACGGCTGCCACGCTCTGGCGTGCGGTGTGCAGCCGGGCATCGAAATCGCTCACCGCCAGCCCGAGCATGGCGGCAATGGCCGCGTGCTGCTGGGCATCGTCCGACAGCCAGTGGGTCTGTGCATCTTCCTGATACTGCAGCGCATGCTCCACCCGGCGCAGCAGCCGCCAGGCATCGAGCAGCTTCTGCACATCGCCTTCATCCAGCAGCTGGCGGCGGGCCAGCCGCTGCAGGGCTTTGGGGGTGCTGCGTTCGCGCAGCGACGGATCCTGCCCACCGCGCACGATCTGGAACATCTGCGCGCAGAATTCGATTTCGCGGATGCCGCCGCGTCCCAGCTTCACGTCGAAGCCGGCATTGTCGCCCTGGGCGCGGCGGGTCTCGGTTTTCACGGCTTCGGCGCGGATCAGGTCGTGCAGCCTGCCCAGCGCGGCAAAGGCCGGAAAATCCAGATATGGCCGGAACACGAAGGGCACCACCTGCTGCATCAGCTGCTGCTCGTCGGCACGTGTACTGTCGAAGGGGGCCAGCCCCGTGTGCGCGATCACGCGACCCTTGAGCCACGCAAAGCGCTCCCACTCGCGTCCCTGTTCATGAAAATAGCTGCCCAGTGCCGGCAGCGTGGCAATCAGCGGCCCCACGTCGCCATAGGGGCGCAGGCGGGTGTCCACGCGAAACACGAAGCCGTCGGCCGTCACGCTGGAGAGCAGCTGGTTCAGGCGCTTGGCCATGCGCTCCATGTAGCGCGGATCTTCGCCGGCATCGCGCGCCACGTAGATGAGGTCGATGTCGGACGAGACGTTCAGCTCGCCGCCGCCCAGCTTGCCCATGCCCACCACCATCATGTCCTGTGGCCGGCCTTTGGCGTCGAGCAGGGTGCGTCCCTGTGTCTGCAGCTCGGTGGCGGCCACCTGCAGGGCATGGCGCACGGCCACCTCGGCCCAGTGGGTGATGGCGCCCAGCACTTCTTCCAGCGGGGCTTCGCTGCGGATGTCGCGCTCCATCAGCGCCATCATCAGCAGGTTGCGAAAGCGGCGCAGGGCCACTTCCGGCGGCTGGCCGTAGCCCTGGTGGCGTACCCAGGCTTCGTCGATGGCGACGGGGGTGAGGGGGATGCCGATGAGCGCGTCGAGGTCGGCCGGGCCGCCATCGGTACGGGTGGCGATGACCTGCAGGTTGCGGCGGAAGAAGGCGCTGTGGGGTTCAGCGGCGTAGGTGGTCATGGTGGGGGCTGCGCTTCACTTCGTCACTTCGTGGGGGAGAGCGCCGGCGCCGGGCGGAACCCCCTTTCGGCTTTGCTGCGCTGGCGCGCAGAAGGCGCCGAAAGGGGGCATCCGCCCAGCGCCGGCTTGTGCCTTGCCGACGGGAGAGGGGCCGGCCGGTGCCTGGCGAGGGGCTGGGTGAAGCGTAGCACCACATGGGGTGGTGGGGGGAGATGGGGGCGCGTGTGCCGCCGGCTTTTTGCTTGCGGGGCTGCGTGAGGCGTGGCACCAAAGGGCGTGGTGGGGGAAGTGGGGTGGCGCCCGCCGCAGGTTAGTGCCTTGCGGGGGCGTTGCATCCGTGAGGGGGAAGAAAAGGAGCGGCGCCTGCGGGAGAAGCGTGCTTCCCTCACAGGCGCCGGGTGGGGCTTTTCTGGTCAGATCAGGCGGGGGGCGCTGGTCAGATCAGTGCCACGGACGGGTGCAGCGGATCATCCACCAGCGGGCTGATGCCCTGCCAAACGGACAGGGGGCTGGTACCGGTGGTGTGCGCATCGGCGTGAACCGGGGTTCCGGTGCTGGCCTGTGCGCCGGTGCTGGTGCGGGCCGGTGTGCCTGCGGCGTTCGACAGATCGTGCAGGGCCAGTGTGTCGGGCGTGGCCGATGCATCCTGGGTGTCCGGCGCGTCCTGGATGTGCTGCGTGCCCAGGGACTTTCCGCTGGTCGTGGACGGGCTGCGCAGGCCCACCTTTTCGTGCCATTCTTCCCAGGTGCCAGTGGTGTCGTTGCGGCTGCGCTCCTGAATGCCCCATGTGGGCCAGCCGTTCTTGACGGTGTCGCTGGGTTGGCTGGGATCGTCGGCCTTCGGTTCGAGTTCGGCCATCCGGAAATTGCCGCCGTTGTTGCGGGTCGAATCCCAGGCCAGACGCTGCAGTTCGCGGTTGGTCAGGATCTCACCTTCGTGCACATAACGGAAATCATTGGGACCACTTTCGCTGTACAGCCGCAGCGGGGATTTGTAATCGCTGTACTCCACGATGAAGCCCTTGGTGCCGGGGCCCGGCTCCACCACCGTACCAGCGGCCGCCCCCAGCTTGCCGGCGTCCAGATAGCCGGATAGATCGGTATCGTCCGGGCCCTTGCTTGCATCACCGTGAATGCCGAATTTTCCATTTTCGACCATGTCCTGCAGCCATTTCAGTTCCTGCTGGCTGTCGATGGTCAGCAGCGTGCCACCGCGTTCCGCTGCTTCGGCTTCGGCCTGTTCCCGGGTGAGACCTCCGTGCAGAATGATCTCGTAGGCCCGGTCCTTGCCGTCCTGGCTGGTGGCGGCGTCCATCACGATCCGGGTATAGCCACCGTTTTCCCAGGCGCTGATACCGCCCATCTTGAAGAAGCGCAGCGTTTCCGGTGCGGGGCCGTAGGCATTGGGGGTCAGCCAGGTGATGGAGTCGGTGATCACGTTGGGAACCGTTTTGCCGCCGTCCTTCGAGTAGCCGGCCACGGCGTCTTCGTTGATGTCGATGCGGTGGGTGATGTTGTTGCCGTCATCGCCCAGGAAGGCCTCTCCGCGGGCGTCCAGGGGTTCGAAGGTGATCGAGCCGCCATCGCTCTTGCTGGCATCCCAGACCAGTTTGGCAAAATCTGCCGCGGAGATGATGTTGTTGCTTTCATCCGCATTCATCGGGGTCAGCGTACCGTCTTCACCCTTCATGTACAGCGGCGTGCTGGCGCCGTCGAGCAGGTGGGGGGCCTGCGTTTCGACGATGCGGATGGCTGCAGGCGCCCGGTTTTCCTCGCTGCCGATGATCTTGGCCAGGTGGTTCTCACCCAGTGCGACCAGCTGCTGGAACGGGGCGGCCACCGGATCGGCTTCCTGTTCATAGACCGGCGGCAGCGGCTGCTCGTGCACGTGCAGTGTCTGCGGCTCGGCGCCGATGATGGGCTCCCCGTCCACATCCAGGGCAGTGAACGTCACCGTGCCGCCTTCGTTGTGGGTGGAGTTCCAGCGCAGGTGCTCGTAGTCGGCCTGCTCGATGGGGTCACCCGCCTTCACGGCCTGGGCGGCTTCCGGCCCGTCACCATCCGGATCCAGCAGCAGCGCAGGGGCATTGGGGTCGTCCGGGTTGGTCGGTTTGACGCTGTCGATGCGCACGGCGGGCGGAATGGTGTCCTCGTTGTCACCGGTGAAGACGGTGAAGGGAATGGCGTCTTCGTTGTCGAAGCGGGCGTTTATGTCGGTGACGCCGTTTTCCATCGTATAGTCGGGCACCGGCCGCGATTCATGCACGGTGATGCCCTGGGAAACCGGCGAGCCATCGGCGTCCAGGATGGGCTGGATTTGATTCAGGTCGCTGCCCTCCATGGGCGTGACTACGAAGACCCCGCCTGCATTGCCCGTGGTGTCCCAGCTCAGCTTGCCGAAATCTTCACGGGCGATGACCTGGGTTGCATAGACGGCCTCTGGCGCTTCCGGACCGTCGCCGTCGGCATCGAACATCAGGCCGCCCGTGCTGGTGCCATCATTGGGGTTGTTCGCGAGCACAGTGATCTGGATGAACGCAGGCTCGCGTGTGCTGTCGGTGCCCGCAAACAGGGTGCGGTCCAGCGGAGTCACGTGGTCGTGTGCAAGGCGGACATACTCCGTGTCGTACACCGGGGCTGCGGGTGATCCCTGCACCTCCACCACCTGCGCACTCACCCCGGCGATGGGGAATTTCGAGGCATCCAGCGCTTCGAAGGTGAAGGTGCCCCCCGCGTTGCCGCTGGCGTTCCAGGCAATGGCATCGAACTGGTCGGCCGGGATGAGGTCACCCACCTTCACCGGAAGTTTTTCACCATTGACCGTAGTGCTCATCACGCCTGCGCTGTCGGTGCCCGCCGGCTTCGCATCGATGGCGGTGATCCGGACGAAGGCCGGTTTCTGGCTGTCATTCAGCCCGCTGAAGAGCGTTTCGGGCAGGGTGACGCTGCCGCCGTGCCCCACCCTCTGGGGTCCGTCACCACCCATGTACAGGGGCGCTTGCTGGTGTTCGTGAATGGTCACCTGCTGCGATGTGCCGTAGTCAAACCCATCGGCATCCACGGGCCGGAACGTGAGCCGGCCGCCTTCGCTGCCATTGGCGTCCCAGCGCAGTTTGCCGAAATCATCGGCGGAAATCCGTTGCCCTTCGGTGACGCGGGTGCCTTTTTCGGGGCCATCCCCGTCCGGGTCCAGCAGCAGGGCAGGGGTGCCGTTTTCCGACACCGAACCGTCGGCGTTCGTGGCCTGGATTTTTTCGATGCGCACGGCGGCCGGTTTCAGGCTGGGGTTGGTGCCCGTGAACAGGCTGGCTTCCAGGGCCGCGACGGCATCGTGCTGCACATGAACGACCGGGCTGGTCGCGTATTCGGGCGCAGCCGGAGACTCGTGCCCGCTGATGGGCACGACGTGCGGCGTGGCATGGGCAACCGGCTCACCCTGTGCGTTGCTGGCCACGAACTGGAATTCGCCCCCGGCGTTGCCATCGTCGGCCCAGTACACGCGGTCGAAGTCGGCACGGGAAATCACGTCGCCTTCCTTCAGCAGCCTGGGCTCCGAACCATCGGTGCTGCGCAGCCACAGGCCACCCTGGCCGGTGCCGTGCAGGCTCTTGTGGGTGGTCACATGCTGCAGCACCACGTAGTCGGCCAGGCTGCCTGCGCCCGTACCACTGCCATTGTGAGCCCGACGAGCCGCCTGCCGAACCGGAGGAACCTGCGCTGCCGGATGTACCTCCGGCGCCAGTACCTGCAGCATCGGCCGCGGTGCCGGCCCCCGCTGCGCCAGCGGAACCAGCGGAACCAGCGGAACCAGCGGAACCAGCGGAACCAGCAGAACCAGCAGAACCAGCCGAACCAGCCGAACCGGCGGAACCGGCGGAACCGGCAGAGCCAGCAGAACCCGCGCTGCCGGCAGCCGTTGTCGAACCGGATGCGCCAGTACCGCCGGCTGACATGCTGCCCGTGCCGGCAGAGCCTGCTGCATCGGCTGCGGCGGCCCCTGTGGATGTGGAACCGGCAGCACCTGTGCCGCTGACGGCAAGTTCGCCACCCGCCGTGCCCGCGCCACTGGTTGCGCCTGCTGCGCCGGCAGCACTGCGTGTGCCGGCCGCCGCGCCTGCAGCAGCACCATCCGATGCGGTGATGTTGGCCACACCGGCCGCTCCCGTCACTGTGGCGGCCGTGGCTTCTGCAGCGGCTGCCGACCCTGCCGTGCCCACGGCGCCGGCAGTCCCGGCTGCTCCCGTGGTACCAGCAGCTGTGCCGGCTCCGGCAGCGGCAGATGCCGCCGCGCCTTCCCCTGCGGGAAGCAGGACGGCGCACCGGTCGTCGTCATCGTCGTGCTCCGGATGATGGACGGGATTGCCCTGTTCATCACGCTCTTCCTGCCGGCAGGCCGCATCGTCCTGTTCATCATGCCCGTCCTCTCCGTGCCGGCGTGCGCCTGCGCGTCCTTTCCGGACGGCAATCGCATCGGCTGCGGCCAGCAGGCTGCCATCGCTGAGCACCTGCATGCCGGAAAGCTCGTCACCAGCGTAGACGCGGTGCTTCTGGAGTGAACCACCCTGCACGCGGGGCGTGCTGTCTGCCGGTGCGGTGCCGGGAACATCATGTGACGTATGGGAAGTCATGATGAACAGATCCTCTTCAACCAGAGTTGTTTAGGATGTTCATCATCCATACTTGTCCGACCGGGTGCCATTGTTCACGGCATGAATGGTCGGTTGGGGCTGCACTGTGTCATTCATTGTTAGCTATCGTAACAAAACGATTATGTCCATGTCTGTGCCCATGCCCAGTGAACATGAACGATGGGGCTGCCCGGATGAGGCCCGGCTACCGTCGCAGGCGGCCAGTCTTGCCCTGCACGCCCAAAGGGGCGCGAACCATGGCACAACTCGGGCAGCCGGGCCGACGCCCGCTCAGATCAGTGCCAGCGATGCATGCTGCAGATCATCCAGCAGCGCGCTGGTGCCTTTCCAGAGGTTCAGCTGGCTGGCGTCCACGGCCGCGTGCGTGTCGGCATCGGCCTGTGTCGTGGCGGAGGGCGCTTCCTGGCTGGTGGCGCTCACGCTGCGCACACCCAGCCTGTTGTGCACTTCTTCCCACGTACCGTAGGTGCCCAGGCGGTCGCGTTCCTCGAAGCCCCAACCAATCCATTCACCCGTGGTTTTGTCACTGGCTTTGGTGGGATCATCGGCCTGCGGCTCCAGTTCGACCAGCCAGATCTTGCCGCCGTTGTTCTGGTGCGAGTCCCAGGTCAGCCGTTGCATGTCGTGGTTGGACAGGACATCGCCCGTGTGCAGATACTCGAACTTTCCGGAATCGGTGGCGCTGTGCAGGCGCAGCGGGGACTTGTAATCGTTGTATTCGATGATGAAGCCCTTCGCGTTGCTGCCCTGGGCCTCCGGCGTGCCGTCGGCCGTGCCCAGCCTGCTGGTGTACACGTAGCCAGACAGGTCGGTGTCGTCCGTACCCTTGTCGGGTTCGTTGTGAATGCCGAACCTGCCATCGGTGACCTGTTTTTGCAGCCAGTCCAGCTCCTGCTGGCTGTCGATGGTCAGCAGTTTGGCGCCCCGGGCCGCGGCCTGTGCCTGGGCTTCTTCCAGTGTCAGGCCGGCGTGGCGAATGATTTCGTACGCGGCTTCCTTGCCGTCCGGGCTGGTGGCGGCGTCCATCACGATGCGCGTCTGGCCGCCACTTTCCCAGGCCGTGATGTCACCCAGCCGGAAGAATCGCAGGGTTTCCGGTGTCGGGCCATAGGCGTTGGGCGTCAGCCAGGTGATGGAATCATTGGCCACGTTGTTGGCCACGTAATCCTCACTGTCACGCGTGTGACCGGCCACGGCATCTTCATCGATCTGCACGCGGTGTGCCAGGTGTTGGCCCGTTGCGTTGGGGAAGGGCTCTCCCTGGGCGTCCAGTGCCTCGAAAATGAACCAGCCGCCATCGCTCTTGCTGGCATCCCACACCAGGCGGGAAAAATCGGCAGCCTGGATGACATTGTGACCATCCCCGGCCGTCACCGGCGTCAGCGAGCCATCGTCGTTTTTCAGGAACAGCGGCGTTTGGGCGCCGTCCTGCGGGTGCGGCGCCGTCAGTTCGTCGATGCGGATGGCCGACGGGGCGCGGGTGGCGTCGCTGCCGATGATGGTGCTCAGGTGGTCACTCAGGTTCACCATTTTCTGGAAGCCGGCCTGGATCGGGTCGATATCCTGGGCATAGACCGGTGGCAGTGGCTGCTCGAAAATCGTCACCTGCTGCGTCGTGCCGTACGCAACGCCGTCGGCATCCACGGGCGTGAAGGCGAGTCTGCCGCCGTCGCTGCCGTGGGCATCCCAGCGCAGTTTGCCGAAATCATCGGCAGAAATCCGTTGTCCTTCGCTGACAAGGGTGGCTTCCTTGGGGCCATCCCCGTCCGGGTCCAGCAGCAGGGCAGGGGTGCCCTGTTCCGACACCGAACCATCGGCGTTCGTGGCCTGGATTTTGTCGATGCGCACGGCGGCCGGTTTCAGGGTGTTGTTGTCGCCGGTAAACAGCTGCGCCTTCAGGGGCGTGACCTCGTCATGCCCGACGTGGACGACCGGCGTGGCGCTGTAGGCGGGTACGGCCGGCGACTCGTGCACGGTGATTTTTTGCGGTGCGGCACCCTCGATGGGGTTCCCCCTCCCATCGAGGGCCGTGAAGGTGAAGGAGCCTCCCGCGTTGTGTGCACTGTCCCACGCCAGTTCGGAAAGCTGGCTGGGCGAAATGACGGTACCGGCCTGCACGGGGATGCGCTGCGGCGTGCCCGATGCGTCGGTCACCACACGATACAGCGTGCCATGGTCTGTGTCCTGACTGGCCGCATCGATGCGGTCGATGCGGATGCCACCGGCCGGTGCCTTGCCGGCATCGCTGCCCGCCAGCAGGGCAGACGGCAGGGAGAGCGTCTGGTCGTGTGCCACGGTCTGCGTCCGGGTCTGTGCGTCGGCGTCATAGACCGGCGGTTCCGGGGACTCGTAGATGGGCACGATCTGCGGCGTGGCGTTGCTGACCGGTACACCGCGTGCGTTGCTGGCCACGAACTGGAATTCGCCGCCGGTGTTGCCTTCGGTGTTCCAGTACACACGGTCGAAATCGGCCCGGGCGATCACATCGCCTTCCTTCAGCAGTCTGGGTTCCGAACCATCGGTGCCACGCAGCCACAGGCCACCCTGAGCGCTGTCCTGGCTGCTGCCGTTGAGGGACACGCGCTGCAGCACCACATACTCGGGTGACACGTCGGCGTTGCCCGTGCCCGCACCGTGGTTGCCGCTTCCACTGTTTCCATTGCCGCTGGCACCGCTGCCGGCGTCACCATTGCCTGCAGGATTGCCGTTGTCACCGCTGCCGTTTCCGCTGCTGGTGCCGCCGTTGCCTGCATGGCTGCCATTGCCGCCCTGTGCTCCATGGGCACCGCTGCCGTGCAAGAACAGGTCACCCAGCGAGCGCTGGCCGTTGCTGGGAACGGGTTGTGCGTCGAGCGTTACCGCCGGTTTCAGCGAATTCTGGGCGAGGCTGCCCGTGTCGTCCTGGGTCTGGGCGTTTCCCGGGTTTTGTGTATTGCCCGGATTTTGTGCATTGCCGGGGTTTTGAGCGTTTCCCGGGTTCTGGGGGCTTCCCGGATCGATGGAGGGCGTATCGTTGCCGTGACGGCCATTGGCCGAACGGCTGTCCGACGCAGTGCTGTCGCTGCCACCGAATCCACCCAGAGCCACGGCACCGCCCATCAGCAGTGTCTGGGTCAGTGCCGCCGCGCTCGGGGAGATGCCCGTGGCGGCGCCGGCCGTGCCTGCGGCGGCAGCGCCCGAGCCTCCCGTCGTGCTGGCGATACCCGCAGCGCCTGTGGCGCCCATGGCTGCGGCCGCGCCAGTACTGCCGGCCGAACTGGCTGCAGCACCTTCACCGGCCGGAGCGGCCAGCAGGGCGGCACAACTGTCGTCGTCGTCGCGGCCGTCCGCATGCTGGACGGGATTGCCCTGTTCGTCCCTTTCCTCATCCCGGCACGCCCGGTCGTCCTCGTCCTGTCCGTTCCGGCCAGGGCGGCGTGCGCCCGGAAGCCCCTGGCGAACGGCAATGGCATCGTTTGCAGCCAGCAGGCTGCCATGGATGACTGGCGGCATGCCGGCGGGCGAGTCACCGGACAGGCCCGGTTGATGCTGGTGCGAAGCCCCCTTGACCTGGGACGCTTCGCCGGCCGGCATCATGCTGGAGAGACCATGTGACGTGTTGGGATTCATGATGAACAGGGGCTTTGCAGCCATGGTTGTTTATGATGTTCATCATCCCCGCCCCCTTGGCGCAGGGCCAGCAGATCCGGCATGAACGGTCGGCTGGCGCTGCCCTGTGTCAGATTGTGATTTACTGGCTTACCACATGGGGCGTGATACTGGCCAGCACATCCGCCAGTGCTTCTCTGGCGTTGGCCATGTCGTGATCGAGCTGCAGCCCGGTCCAGAAGCCGTCGGACAGGCCGAAAAAGCGGGACAGCCGCAGGCCCGTGGCCAGCTTCAGACCAGTGCCGGATGCTGCGCCGGATCATCCAGCGGGCTGGTGCCGTGCCAGATGTTCAGCGAGCTGGGTGCTGGTCCGGGATCAGCCGTGCCAGAGGAAGCCGTGCCGGTTGCATGGTGAGTCTCTTCCAGGCCTGGCACGTTGTCCGTGGGGGCCTGTGTCAGATCCTGCAGCGTCACACTGCGCTGGCTGCCTTGCGTGGTCGGGGTGTCTCCCGGAGATTGCCCGGCACTGACCTCCCTGAAGGTCAGGGTGATCGGGTAGCCGACGAACTGGTTCCCGCTGAGCGTTTTATCGGTATGGTTGTCCTCGGGATCCTGGTCGCTGTGACGCAGGCTGGTGCCTTGCACTTGCTGGAACGTGACGGTTCCCCAGCTGTTGGTCGTGGAGTCCCAGCTCAGGCGCTGCAGCTGCTCCGTGGAGAGAATGGTGCCATTCCAGAGCAGGCCCGCGTCGGGATCGAGCTGATCCGGGTTGCTGGCGTCCCGTAGTTGCAGCGGATGCCTGTAGTTTTCGAACTCGATGATGTAGCCGCGGCTGTGACCGGGCTGGCGTCCGCCGATGTGGTCGATGAAGTAATAGTCATTGTCGCCGAAATCGTTGGCGCTGAGGTTCTGACTCTGCATCCAGGCCAGCTCGGCCGGGCTGTCGATGGACATGATTTTGCCACCCAGTGATGCGGCGTGTGCCTGCATCTGTTCCGGGGTCAAGCCGGCTTTCTGGATGAACTCGTAGGCATGGGGGCCTTCCTGGCTGGCCTGCCACCAGATGTATCGTTGACTGGTGGTTTCCTCTGCTGCCGTGATTTCAGAGAAGACCTTGAAATACCGCAACTCGCCCGGAGTCTGCGCTTCGAGTGCATCGGGCCTCATCCAGGTGATGGTGTTGTGTCCCACGGCGACGGTAGCACTGTGTGTGCCTGCCGCTGCAAGCGCGCCGAGGTCTAACGTATTTCCCGCCACCGCATGCTCATCGATGCTCACCGTATGCGTGACCTTCTGCCCCTGCGGGTCGTGCATCACGCGGTCCTGGGCGTCCAGCACCTCGAAGGTGAAGCTGCCGCCGTCGGTCTTGCTGGCGTCCCAGACGAGCTTGCCGAAGTCCTGCTGTTTGATCACGTCGTTTGTCTGGAGCTGCTGCGCCACCGTGCCGGTGCCGTTGTTGTCCCGCAGCTGCAGCGGTGAATGGCTGGTGTCCAGATCATGCGGCTGCACGATGTTCGTGATGCGGATGCTGGCAGGCTTGCGCGTGTCGTTGGTGCCGTTGAGCATGTCGGCATGGTCGGCACCGATTTTCAGCACCTGCGCGAACGGCACGTGCTGCACATCGGTTTCCTTCGTGTACACCGGTGGTGCAGGCAGCTCGTTCACGGTCACGGTCTGCGCCTGCATGCCCGGAATCATCTGGCCGTCGGTGTCCAGCGGTGTGAACGTGAAGCTTCCGCCGTGGTTGTGGGCGCTGTCCCAGTGCAGACTGCCGAATTCTCCGGGCTGAATCACATCCCCGTCGTTCAGATAGACCTTCTTGCCGCCTCGCAGCACATAGACGGGGGCATGCCCCGGCGTGGTGCCATCGGCCTCGGTGTAGCTGTCGAAGCGAATGGCGGCCGGGGCCCGCTCATGCTGGCTGCCTTCCACCACGGAGGCGTCGAGTGGGGTGCCGGTGGCGCGTTTCACGTTGACCGGTGCGTCAGACGAATAATCCGGATGTACCCGTCCCTCCGAGATGGTGATGGTCTTCTGCACCTCGCTGCCATCGGCGTTCAGGATGGGCTGGCGGCTGCTGTCCAGGGCCGTGAAGGTGAAGGTACCGCCGTTGTTGACATCGGCATGCCAGGTCAGGTCATGGGCGCTGGCCAGCCCCAGCACCTTGCCGGCACCGATGTTTTCCGTGTTGCCATTGACGGTGAGCGTCAGGGCTTCGCTGCTGGTGCTGGGGTCGGCTGGCGAGACGCTGTCGATGCGGATGTAGGCCGGTTTGCTGGTGCCGGTTCCGTCCAGCAGGCTCTGGTAGGTGCTGCGGAAATCCACGGTGCCGTCGTGCTGGACCCGGGCTGTCATGCTGGCTGGGTATTCGGGCGCAACGGGAGATTCCGACACGTCGATGACGCGGACCGCGGACTGGTAAGGTTTTTTCTGGATTTCCACGCCCTGTTCATCCAGCGCGGTAAAGCGGATGCGGCCGCCATCATTGTGGCTGGCATCCCAGCGCACCTGGTCGAATTCACTGGCCTGTACCGTGCTGTTTGTGGCAAGGTCCACCCGAACGCCATTGCGCAGCACATACAGGCCGGGCTGTGCCCCGGCACCGCCGCGTGCTTCGATGCTGTCGATGCGAATCTGTGCCGGCGCAGGGTAGCTGGCCTCGTCGTTGCCGCGGAAGGCCGTGGCATCCACCACCACGTCGGTCTGGTCGTGCGTGGCCCGCGGCCGGATGGTGTCGGGCTCGTAATATGGCGTTTTGGGCAGTTCGTGAATGGCAATGGTGTGTGTCACCGGCAGCCCGTCGGTGCCAACGACCGGAATCTGGTCGGCATCCAGCGCCAGCACGCGGAAGGTGCCGCCATCGTTGAGACTGGCGTTCCAGCTCAGCTTGCCGGCGTGTTCGGCAGCAATGGTGTCGCCGTCGTGCAGTACCCGGTTGGCCTGGCCCGGTACGCCGGTCAGCATCAGCGAGCGGTCGCTGCGGGCGTTGGCTGGCGCCAGGTCCATGATCATGAAATACGCGGCACGGTGCCCGTCGTCATTGCCCAGCAGCATGCTGACGGCTGCGGGGGTGTTCAGCGGGTGATTGTTTTCACCGGCCACGTCGAAGCGGGTGGTATTGCCATTTTCGCCGCTGTTGCCGGTGTAGGTGGGGGCCACCGGCGACTCGTGCACGGTCATGGTCTGCGGGCCGGATCCGGTGATGGGGTTGCCGTCGCGGTCCAGCGCCTGGAAGGAGAAGCTGCCGCCCCCGTTGCCGGCTGCGCTCCAGCCCAGCCGGCCAAAATCGGCAGCGCTGATGGTCTGGCCCACCGCAACCGGCGTGGGCGCTGCGCCACCGTCACCGCCGGCATCCAGCTGCAGGCCGTGGGCCGCGTCGCCGGAGGGTTCCTTCGGATCGATGGCCGTGATGCGCACCTGCGCGGGCGCCCTGCCGGGTGTTTTGCCGCTGAAGATTTCTGCACCCAGCATGGCCGTCTGGTCATGGCCCACCACCACCATCTCGCGCGGATCGGCGTAGTCGGGGATGGCTGGCGCTTCCTGAACCGTGATCGTCCGGGTGAGCGGATTGCCCTGGTCATCCAGATAGGCAAGCCCGTCAGGGTCGGCCACGACGAACGTGACGCTGCCGCCTTCGTTGACCGAGGCGTCCCAGACCAGTTTGCCGAAATCGGCTGCGGGAATGATGTCCCGGACGGCCAAGGGTTTCAGGCTGCCATCGTCCTGACGCAGCAGCAGGCTGCCGGCCGCCTGTGCCCCGCTGCCCGCCGCACTGATGTCCTGAATGCCGATCATGCCCGGCGACAGCGTGCGGTCGGCGCCGGCAAACAGCTCGCGGGCCAGATCATGCTGCTGGTCGTGCGGCACGGTGACGGTGCCGGGTGCGCCGGCGTAGTCCGGCGACTGCGGTGATTCGTGTACCGTGACGGTCCGTTCTTCTGCGCCCGGAATGTCGTGCTGGTGACGGTCCAGCGGCTGGAAGCTGAAGCTGCCCCCATGATTGCGTGACGAATACCAGCGCAGCCGGTCGAAATCCTCGCGGCTGATGATCTGGCCTTCCTGAACGACGCCGCCGGGCGTTGCACTGCCCGGTTTTTCGTCCATGACCAGGGCACCCGGATGGTCCGGGTCTTCATCGCGGGGATCGATGTGGGTGATCCGGACGAATGCAGGGCCATTTTCGGGGACGCGGCCGGTGAACACCAGGGTCTGCACGCTGGCGTCTTCCTGCCAGCCCGTCACCAGCGCGCCGAGTTCTTCGTCGTAGCTGGGGGCGACGGGAGACTCGTGCACCGCGATGGTCTGCCGGACGGGCTGGTTATCGGACGTGAGAATGGGCTGGTCCTGGTCGTCCAGCGCCGTGAAGCGAAAGGTGCCGCCGTCGTTGCCGGCCCCGGCGTCCCAGCGGATCCGGCCGAAATCGGCAGCGTCGACGGTGCTGTCCACCGTCAGCGGTTCGCGCTGGCCGTCCCGCTCGATGTACAGGATGGTGGACGGGGGCGTGGCATCGTCCGGTTCACCGGTGCGGTCGGGGCGAATGTCGTCGATGCGGATGCGTGCCGGCGCGTTGGCAGGCACGCTGCCCTCGATCAGGCTGGCCCCGATGGTCCCCACGGCATCGTGCGCCACCCGTACCGGGGCATTGCTGTCGTATTGGGGCGCCGCCGGTGATTCCTGCACCTGGATGGTCCGCGGGTCGGCACCGCGAATTTCCAGCTGGTTGGCGTCCAGTGGCGTGAACATAAAGCTGCCGCCCCGGTTGCCGGCCGCATTCCAGATCAGCCGGGCAAACTGGGCCGCCGGGATGATCTGCTCCTCGGTGACGGGTTCGCCGTCGCCCCCGGCTCCCAGCAGCAGGGGTGGGGGGCCGGCTGGATCATCGCCGTCCGGAAGGATGTTGCTGATGCGGATGAATGCCGGTGCGTGTTCCGGGCTGGAACCGCTGAACAGCGTGTCGGGCAGCGCCAGCGTGCCATCCCAGGCCACCCGCTGGACAGGCTGGTTGGTGTACGCGGGGGGCTGCGGCGATTCGTACATGTGGATGACGGCCGGCCGGGCTCCCTCGATGGGGTTGCCGCGCTCATCCAGCGGGGTGAAACGGAATGTGCCACCGTCGTTGTGTCGTGCGTCCCAGTGCAGGGTGCCCAGACGGTCCCAGGGAATGATCTCTCCCGGTTTGACCGGCACGGACGTTTGGTCGGTGTGGTTGTATTTCACCAGGCCGATGCCGCTGCCGTCCGGCCCCTTCGTATCGATGCTGTCGATGCGAATGCCGTGCCTGGGCTGATGCGCCGGATCGTTGCCCAGCAGTGCGGCATGGGTGATGGTCGCCAGGGTGTCATGCAAGACGAACAGGGTTACCTGCTCCGGGTAGGCTGGCGGCTGCGGTGATTCGTACAGCGGCAGGATCTGTGGTGTGGCGCCGCCCACGGGCGTGCCGCTGGCGTCGCTTGCCACGAACCGGAGCACGCCGCCGGCATTGCCTTCGGTGCTCCAGTACACGCGGTCGAGATCCGCGCGTGCAATGACGGCACCTGCTTCCAGCTTCGTGGCGGGTGATCCGTCGGTGCCGCGCAGCCAGAGTCCTGCACCACCGGTGGTGCTGGCAGGGTCGGCGTCCTTGGCGCCGGCGTGCTGAACGAGCACGTAGTCCACGGTCTTGCCGCCTGGGTCGCGGCCGAGCAGGGCGGCGCCCAGTGTGCGTTCACCGTTGTAGGCCACCGGCAGCGGGTCGAGCGTGACGTTGGGTTTCAGGGGCTCGGGGGCGGGTTCCGGTGCCGGCTGTGGCGCGGGCACGGGGGCCGGGACCGGGGCGGGCTCGGGCGCAGGCTGTGGCGCGGGGACGGGAGCAGGAACCGGCGCGGGCTCGGGTGTGGATGGGGGCTCCGGTGCCGGTGCAGGTGTCGGTACGGGCGCTGGCTGGGGGGCTGGCTGCGGAGCAGGTGAGGGGTGGGGCGCGGGTTCCGGTTGCGGTGCGGGGGCCGGCGACGGTTGAGGGGCCGGCTGCGGTGCAGGGGCTGGTGAAGGCCGTGGTGCGGGTTCCGGTTCGGGCTGGGGCGTCGGCGTGATATCTGCCGGGTTGTCGTTGCCACGCGTATTGCGTCCGTCCAGGGCCAGTCTGGCCGCAGGCGAAGTGCCCATGCCGGCGCTCTGACCATGGGACACCACGGCAATGCCACCGGCCAGTACCGCAGCACCGGCTGCAATGGCCACCGGGCTGAAGGCATAGGGGGCGCCGGCTGTGCTGGCCAGAATGACCTCCGAGGCTGCGCCCGCCGCGGCCGTCTCCGCCGGGGCCACGGCAGCAATGGTGGGCAGGGTGCTGATGCTGCTTCCGGCTGCGGCGGCCGGGAGCGAGCTGACACTGCCCTGAGTGGCGACGGCTGACACCGAACCGCCAGCCCCCGTTTGCACGGCAGCGGTCATGCCCGCCGGGGCCGCCTGTCCGGCCGGTGCCAGGGCGGCTGCATCGGCCAGCCCCGGCAGCCCGTCAGCGGTGCCGGCCAGGGGGCTCAGACCTTCCGGGGGCAACAGCGCCACGCACTGGTGCGGACTGTCTTCGTACAGGACGGGTTCCAGATAATCCGGCAGGGCACCCTGTTGCTGTTTCAGTGTGGCCAGCAGCTCTTCTTCCGTGCCGTCCAGCATTTCCTGCGGCAGCCGTGCACCCTGCGGCGCTGGCCTGACGGGCAGCCTGGCCCGGCCGGCATGTCCGGTGCGGGTGGGCGCATCAGGGGCTGCGGCGGGTGTGGACAGTGGGTGGTTCTGCGGCATCATGATGTGAACGGCAAGGTGAGTCCATGGTCACGGTGTCCGATCGTCCGGGTTTTGCCCACGCCCCGGTAGTGGCCCAGGTACGGGCGGCATGTGACGCCCGTCCAGCGCCCGGATGCGCCGCGGGTGTTGGGTGGAGGCAACGGTACGGGCGAGGGAAGGGAGCGCAGGGGGGCAGGAGCAGGCAGGAGCAGGCAGGAGCAGGCAGGGAATGCGGGGTGGGGAAAGGCGGTCAGGAGGGTAGGGCAGGGGGGCTGGGCAAGAAAGGAAGGTCAGGAAAGCGGACAGGCAGTGCCGGGTTGTGGCGGATACACGTGTTATGATGCACTTATCCTGTAACACATCGAGGCCCAGATGACGGACGCAACCTTCACCTTTCGTGTGGATGAGTCCCTGAAGGCAGATTTCACGGCAGCCGCTCGGGGGCTGGATCGCACCGGCGCCCAGCTGCTGCGCGATTTCATGCGTGATTTCGTGCGCCAGCAGCAGGAAAAACAGGCTTATGACGCCTGGTTCCGGCGGGAAGTGCAGGCCGGGCTGGATGACGTGAGTGCCGGGCGCCTGCTGTCGGCAGATGAGGTGGAAGCGCGCTTTGCTGCGAGGCGGGCAGAGGTTCAGCGACGCGGCCAGAAAACACCATGAAACTCTGGTGGACGGAGCGCGCCGTTCTGGACCGGGATGCCATTTTTGATTTCATCAGTGCCGACAGTTCGCGCGCAGCGGTGGAGACCGACGAGCGTTTTGCAAAACAGGCTGGGCTGTTGACCACACAGCCGGGGCTTGGGCGTATCAGCCGGGTGAAGGGACTGAGGGAGCTGGTAGTCGGTAACTACATCCTTGTCTATCAGGTCGTTGACCAGGATATCTACGTCATCCGTGTTCTGCATGGTGCGCAGGACTGGGGTGCATGGTCTGTGAAGACCATGCATGAGCCTCTCGCAAACTACGGTCGCGAACGCTGACAGCGCCCGGATGCGCCGTGGGTGTTGGGGGCATGGAACGACCCATGGGCATGACAGGGGCAGTCAGTCAGATCAGCGCAGGGACTGAATGCTGAAGCCCGTCCAGCAGCAGGGGCTGGCCGATGGGGGCGGACTCGATGATGTAGGTGATCTGGCTGCTGCCGGGCTCCATCTGCACACGGTGTTCGGACAGCACGCCTTCGCTGGTGATGATGTTGAATTTATCGCCGTCCAGCGCTTCGAACAGGAACGTGCCGCCCTGGTTGCCATGGCCGTTCCAGTGAAGACGACCAAAATCTTCCCGGCTGATCACGGTGCCATCGTCGCCCGTGGTCACCGTGGTCACGCTGCCGTCATCCTTGCGCAGTTCCAGGGTGGGCGCGACGGCGTCCGCTGCCGTATTGGCGCCGGTCAGTGACGCGATGCGGATGAAGGCGGGCGCATGGGCTGTGCTGGTGCCGGTGAAGATCTCTTCCGAAAAATGGAACTCGCCACTGAGCGGCAGCTTCAGGTGGGTGGTGTCCGTGGTCCAGGTGGGCGCCTCCGGCGATTCATGAATCTGAACGGTCTGTGGTGCCACGCCGGCAATGTGCGCCTGCGACACGGTGTCGCCCTCGTGCAGTTCATCGCGGGTGCCGCCGGTTTCCTGCAGGTACAGGGCACTGTGTTCCGTGTCGGTGTCGTCCATCTCCTGAATGGTACCGATGCGGATCATCGGCGGTGCCTGGCTGTCATCCGTGCCTTCCAGCGCCTGCTGCAGGGTACCCTGACCATCGTGCGGGACCAGCATGGTCAGTGAGGTTTCGGAGTAGACGGGCAGTGTGGGGGCCTCGTGAATCTCCAGCGTCTGCGCTTCGGTATCGCTGTAGGGCTGGTGATCTTCGTCCAGTGGGGTGAACGTCAGCGTGCCGCCTTGCGACGAGCGCGCGTTCCAGGCCAGACGGCCCAGATCGGCCAGCGCAATTTCCTGACCCGCCTGCACGGGCTGTGCGTCCCCGTTCCATCGGCCGGGCGCAGGACCAGGTCTGCATCGCCCTGGGTACCGTCTGCACGGGTGATGCGGTTGATACGGATGTAGGCCGGCAGGTGCTTCGGATCCGTACCGGTGAACAGGCTGCTGTCCAGCGTGGAGAGCTGGTCATGGGCAACGGTGGTGCGCTGCGAGGCGGCGGCGTAGGTGGGGCCGGTGGCGGCCTCGGTCTGCGAGGGTGGGGTGGGCTGGGTGGCAGGTGGGGTTTCAGCGTTCGCTGGCAGTGTGCCGGTGCTGGCTGATGGTGTTTCAGCACTGGCCGCAGGTGTGTCAGTGCTGGCAGGAGACGTGGGGGCATCCGTGCCGGCTGCGCTGTTTCCGGTGCTGCCGGCGCCGGTGTAGTCGGGGTCGCCGGCGCCGTTGACGGTGCCGTTCGAGTCGTCACGCCTGATATTGTCATGCTGGAGGGTAGTGGCGGCTTCACCGTTCTGGGCAATGACGGACGGCGTGTTCTGGTTTCCCTGTGCACCGGGCTGGACCGGCGATGTCGAAGGCAGCGTGCCGAGGCTGGAACTGTTGCCGCTGGCAACCGCTGCCACGCCGCCAAGTATGACTGCGCTGCCCACGGCGAGGTCCATTGCACTGAAGGCATGTTCGGCCCCGGCTGTTGCGATACTGTTGGTGTTGGCCGCTGCGGAGCCCGGGCTGCCAGTGGCAGAAGCGGCCCCTGCCGGCCTGGCGGCCCCGGCTGCATTTGCGGGGCCAGCGGGGATAGGGCCGATGCCGGCAGCCCCCGTAGCGGAGCCCTCTGCGGCCGTGACGTTCGCGACCATCGCGCTGGAGGTTACGCCACTGGCCGTTGCCAGAGACGCATCGGCCGTGGCATTGGCAGCCGCCTTATCCAGCAGTACCGGATTCAGTGGGTAACAGCCGGCACCATCGTCGCGGTAGGCCAGTTCGTCCTGGGGCTGGGCTTCCTGATCGTGGCTTTCCTGCCCGTATGTGTCCTGCTCGTGCCTGTGTTGTTCGTGTCTGCCTTGCCCGTAGGCGTCATCCTCGGGGGCGTACCGGTTCGCATCGCCGGAACGTGTCGAGCCGGGCTGGGAGAGAACGCGCCGGGTGCTGGTCTGGGTTGCCTGCTGGCTGGTCGGGGCGGAAGCGGAATGTGCGGATATGAAGGGCACCGTCTGGTTGGTATGTGCCCATCGTTATATGTGGGTCTTCGCGGATCAGTGTGGGTGCAATCGGGCGTTTTCGGGTAGCGGGGGCAGGAAACTGGCAATGACCTTGAGCC